>Ga0310343_10001379_pt1 | contig 12374 bp, 10 predicted proteins | sample HC15DNA2025_MG_FD_203519 | JGI IMG/M metagenome (GOLD analysis project Ga0310343, IMG submission 203519) | Marine microbial communities from station ALOHA, North Pacific Subtropical Gyre - HC15-DNA-20-25_MG | ecosystem: Environmental > Aquatic > Marine > Oceanic | place: Pacific Ocean: North... | reverse complement strand
TATAATCGTTTTATATTAGATTACGATGGAGCTACTAAAAAAGCTACTATAGAACAAGTTTTACCTAATAACCCTACAGTAGGTACAGATACTTATAAAATAATTGGGATACCCCATTATAGAGGAATTGTACAAGCAGTTGATACAGCTAATAAAACAATTACTTTACAAACCTATACTACCCAAATAGATTTTTATAATAATTTCGACATAATCATAGGAAATGAAAGAAAAAATATTACAGATTACGATCAAACTAATGGTAAAATAACACTTGCAACAAATTTTAACACATCTATTGTAACCGGAACTACTGTTTACAGAATAGTAGAAAATGAAAGTGATAAATATGGAGATAGTGGTTTGTGGAAATTAATAAGTACTACTGCTGGGGATGAAAATATCGTAACGAGCAATGGTTATACTAATTTAGCAGGTACTACTAAAACTGTGGGTGTAGATCAAACAGTTGGTTATAAAACCTTAGAATTTTCACCTAGGGATGATAACTATACCGGTACAAAAGCTACTATAGACACAGATAGACAATTATTTTTAGCTATACTTAGGAAAACTAATGGAGATCCATTGACGTACCCTCATACTTTCACTAAAAACAATATTTTCTTGAACAATAATTTAAAAGGTAAAGGATACAAAACTGGTGATCAATTTTTACTTTCTAATGCAAGTGGTAATGAAATTACAACTATTTCTATTACAGCTGATGCTACAGGTCAGATAACAGATTTGACGATTGTTAATGGTGTAGAACACACAGCTGCTCCTACTATTTTACAATCTTCATGTGTAGGGAAACTTTATGTTCCACAAGGAGGTTCTCAAACAAATTCTGGACATTATATAGTAGGAAGGTATTATTGGAATTATAAACAAATGATGACATTTTCAAAAAGATATACATGGGTATTACAACTTGGACAAGGAGAAGATTATGATGTTATATCTCTTCCTGGTACTTATACTACAAGTGACTTACCTAATACAGAAAGAAATCAATATCCATTTATTTATCCTCAAGACCCTACTTATCAATGGTTTAATAGTACTGATACTCCAAGAGGTAATTTTTGGCAAAGAAAATTAGAGTTTGCTGTACAAGATCCAGGCATACCACATTTAAGACCTGGAGCTATTATAAGATTAGGTGTTTCTGGTAATCCTCGTTTTGATTATCCATTAAAAGAAACAACACAACCTTCACATGTAGTTTTCTTAGAAACTTTGTACTATAGGATGATAGGTGAGAATAGAACTTCAAATTTAGAAGAAGAATTTATGATTGATGATTTTACAGGTGCTTCTTTAGGAGTTTCTGAAGAATCTTACTATACTACGGGGGAAAGAATAGAAGAACAAAATTGGTATAATGGATTTAATAATACTTTTATTCAAAATGCGGTAGTTGAAAACGTAGTTATTGATACAATTAAATACTATCCTCTTATTTATTATACTGTTGACGTACATCCATTAGATTTCGATAATCGTTTTTGGTTTTATGAAGATTATACTATAACTAATAGCGAAACATGGAATTTAACAGTATATCCTCCATGGAATGATTTTGAACCTGGAGATAGAATTACTCCTAATCTTTCACAAAATAAATTAATTTATAAAACACCTAAATTAAGTCTTACGGAAACAAATCTTTGGGTAGATTACATTTATTTAGATACCGAAGAAAGAAGAAGATTTACAGATAATACTCATGAATATTTAATAGAACAGCTACAGTTTAGAACAGGAATTTATGAAAAAATAACGACTGTTCCTAAAACCAGACAGTTTTTATTAAACGAATTAAGTTTTACGGTAAAAGAATTGATATGGGCTTTTCAAGACCGTCAAAATTGTGCTTCACAAGGTCATTTTAAAAATGCATGGTTTAATTATGGTATTAACCAACAGTATAATTTAATAACAGCAGATTGTCCTCTTGGAACTAATGGTACTAAGTGGGATGGTAATGATAACGGATTTTTTAGTAATCAACCTCAAAATGAAATAATTATTAGTGGTCATAAAAGAATTAATCCTAGAAGATCTAGTTATTTCCGTTACACACAACCTTATCAACATCACACAAGTGTTCCAGAAAAACCTATATATGTTTACAGTTTTGCTATCAGACCAGAAGAACATCAACCAAGTGGTACTATGAACTTTTCGAGAGTACCTGATGCAAGATTAAAATTCTTTTTAAAAGGATTGAAAACATTAGACCTCAGAAAAAATACTCCGGTATATATATTACTCTTTGCTAAAAATTATAACATATTTAAAATAGAAGACGGAAAAGGAGGAGTCTTATACGGTAATTAAATTATTTTAAAATATTGTTGACTATTAGAAATGGTAAAAGGTTCGACCATACAACTTATTTCTAAAGGTCAACAAGATTTGTATTTAACAGGTACTCCTCAAATAACTTTTTGGAAAATGGTTTACAGACGTCATACACAATTTGCAATTGAAACTATAAGGAATAATTTTAATACTAAACCTGCATTTGGAGAAACTATTATTTCTGAAATTAAACGTTCAGGTGATTTACTGAATAAAATGTATTTAGTTTTAACCTTACCTGCTTTAATCACTAAGGAAATATTCAAAGAAGATCCAAATTCTGCTTATCATCCAAACAATGCCACTGTTCTTCCTGGAGTTATGAGTTATACACAAGCAGCATGGACAGAACATGTAGGAAATGCTTTAGTGGAAGAAGTTAAATTAATAATAAATGATTCTGTAATTGATCATCAATATGGTGTTTGGTTTGATATCTGGCAAGAATTAAGTAATAAGAAGTATAAAAAAGATGCTTTAGATAAAATGTTAGGAACTCAAAAGAAAAGCGAATTACCTTATAATGCATCAAAAGAACAAATTCTTTACATACCTTTACAATTTTGGTTTAATCGTAATATAGGATTATCACTACCTTTAGTAGCACTTACTTATGCTAATGTTAAAATTAGTATTAAATTAAGAAAACTTAAAGATTTAATAATAGCTGTATCTAAAAAAGAGTACGTTCCTGATAATTTATTAGAATGGCCTAATGATAACAGTACTCCTGAAACTGGGATGTATAATTTATCGTTAGCTATACTAAGGGGTAACTATAAACAATTGAAAGTAAGTACTCCTTTAGGAACTTATAAAGGTTCAGGAGATTCTTCAACTGTAAATCGTTTTACATATACTATAACTTACCCTATACCTGGTATACCTGAATTGACAGCAGGTAGTATTATAAGATTAGGTATTACAAGTAATATTAATGACAATAATGTTCCTTTGACGTACGGTACAATACCTCCGGGGATAACAATTACAAATCAAGGTTTAGACAACAGATGGATAGTAATTGAATCTGAGATGGACACTGATACAAATGCTCCTCTTATTACGTATACTTTAACATTAGCTCGATGGAATTTTGCTAAAAATAATTATACAAATGCTAATTATACAGTATCAACTGCTAATGAATGGGATTTACAAATATGGCCTCCAATGATGTCACTAGTGCCTGGTGAGAGAGTGAAACCTTTGTTAAGTCAAAATAATTTACTGTATACAGAACCTGACGTACAAATAAAAAATTGTCATTTAGCAGTTGATTATGTTTTTCTTTCAAGAGAAGAAACAAGAATTTTTTCTGACAATACTCATGAATATTTAATAGAACAATTACAAATGAACAAAGTATCTTTTGGTAAATTACAAACAAAAGAGATAGGAAAACAAATAATTTTAAATTTTAAACATCCAGTTAAAGAATTAGTATGGTTTTTACAAGATGAACAAAATATAGCAACTAGTGGATTTTATCAAAATAATTGGTTTAATTACGGATTCAATGATGGAGGATTGGTAATTTCTACCGATGCTGTTTTAGGAACTAACGGAACTAAATGGGATGGTAAAAATCATGATTTTTTGAGTACGTCACGAGAAAGTGGAATTATAATTAATACACATGATCGTTTTCCTCAAAGAAGAAGAAATTATTTTAGGTATACACAAGCTCAACAACATCATACATGTGTATCTCATAAACCTATTTATGTGTATAGTTTTTCTTTAAGACCTGAAGAACATCAACCAAGTGGAACTCTTAATTTCTCAAGATTAAGTGACGTAAGAGCAAAATTTTTTATAGGTAAAGTTCCTCCTACTGATTTAAGATTAAATACATTAATTAATATGACTATGTTTGCTACTAGTTATAATATATTTAAGATTGAAAAAGGGTTGGGTGGAATTCTTTATGAAAATTAATATTGTGTACTACTAATGGAATTAGTTAAAGAACCTGTGAAAACTGGTGACATTTTATTATTTGATTATCAAGAGGGATGGATCTCATGGGCTATAAAATTCTTTACTAGGAGTAACTATTCACATGTTGGAATGGTAGTAGTTGATCCTCAATTTACAGAAATTCCTTTAAAAGGAGTTTATCTGTGGGAATCAGGAAGAGGATATATACCGGATCCTGAAAATCATCGTTTAAAAACAGGAGTTCAATTAACTCCAATGGAACAAGTTTTTAAAACATTTGAAGGTAAAGGTCATGTTTATTTAAGAAGACTAAAAGCACCTGATGGAATAATAACAGAAGATAAATTAAGGATTGTTCATACAGCTGTACATAATAAACCATATGATATGGTTCCTTTTGATTGGTTAGGAGGAATAATAGGTTATGACCCAGAACCTCAGAAAAATGATAGATTCTGGTGTAGTGCTTTAGTAGGTTTTATATATTCTAAACTAGGGATAATACATCCCAGTATAGATTGGAGTATACTTAGACCATGTGATTTTAGCCCGGAACATGAAAATTTAAGTTTTGTTAATTACTGTGACTTAGATGAAGAAGTTATTCAATTAATTTAAGAGTACGTCAAAATTCTTAAACATTTTTTTAAATGCTTAAGAGTTTTTACTGAAAAAAATTTATTTATTATAAGTAATGGATTTAGTCTTAACAATAATAATTGGACTATTGGTCTTTTATCTTTTTTGTAAAAAAATTTTTAAAAGGAAAATTCCTAGGAAAGAAAAATATACAGATCCAATTCAAGCAGTTATAGATGAAATGAAAACAAAAAATAGTATTGATAGTCTCGGAGAATATTTTTATGTAACATTAAGTGTAGGTTACAGAAATAATGATAGAGTCAAAAAAGCTTATGCGGATCAAGAAGCACAAATTCTATACGGAGACACTCTTGATAAAATTAAAAGCTTTGAAGAACTTGCAAAATTAAACATGTGGTGGAATAAGCAACCTGAAAATATCAGAAAAATACCTTACGTTGTTAAATTTAAAACAACATATGCAAATGGTCTTCGTTTCGCATTCATTTTATCTGATAAAAGTGATAAAGATAGTCTCAAATTACTTTTTGAAAATTCTCCTTTAAAAGAAAACCTAGCTGTCATTAAAGCTTATAACAAAAGAAGAAAAGAGATACTCAAACCATTAGTAGATGCAGCAAAAAAAATTTTACAAGGTACTAACAATAAAGAGCCTGATTTAGATTACTTCAATCAAATTGATGAAGATATACTTGATTTCTCTGAATCCAAAGATTATAAGACTTCCAATTATATTAAAAGTCTAAGAGAATTATACGTTGAACAAATAGGACTACGATTAGCAACATTTACACAACAAGGTAAATCCTCAGCAGACAGTCTTAACGCTAGTGACCAACAAATGGGATATTACGAATGGTTGACCGAACTTGAAAATTATTGGTTAAGATTGCCGGAATGGGTTAGACATTATAACAAAGATAAAAGAAATTCAATGGAAAAAGTATTCCAAGCATCTTTGAAGGTTACTCAATTAAAAGTTTCTCAATTATATACAGCTACTTTAAAATTATTCGCTAAATTAGGACCTTTAACAGATTTCCATAATAAAGTTCCTCAAAGAGTTAAATTATTTCCTTTGTATCAAATGGAATATAAAATGAGATTTGCTGTCATTTATCAAAAAGCAAAAAAAGAAATTCTTAGTGAAATAAAAACAGCAAAAAATAGAAATATATTAATCGACTTTAGACATCGATGTGAACAAGATAGCAGTTTCCAAGGTTTCTTTGGTGTTGGAAGTAATGTACATTCCGATGCACCTACAGTTATAAGTGAATTCTGGACTAAATATGAAAATATAACAATAGAAAGAAAGAAAGAAGTAAAAGATGCTATTATTGCTATTTCTAGTAATACAGACCCAAATATTTCTATATTCTTTGAGCTTCTTAGAGAATGGGAATCGTTGCAAAAAATACCTACTAAAAAAATAACTCAAAATGGTAAAAAAGTAAATGTTCAAGATGATAAATATATTCATTATAACTGGATAACAAGATTACACAAAAACACAGGTCAATATAAAACTACTTTCAAGACAGGGACAGACGATAGAGTAGAATTAGATAAGAAAGATGTGACTGTTTATAATACATATACAGAAGAAGTTGAAAAACATCTCGAAAAAGAATTTGAAAAATTCAAAGCATTATTCAATAATGTAGCAGGAAAAGGTTCTAATGCAGGTTTGAATAATATTACAAATATATTTAATGATAATTATTTTAGAAATTACATATTTAAAAATCAAGGAGTTTATTCATTAATGTATACTAAATTAGTAAATAAATGGAATGAATTATTTACAGATTACGCTGTTGAATGTTTCCCTAAAACTGACCAAACTGTTGACTTCTTAACATATAAAGGAAGATGGGAAAATATTAGGACAAATAAACATTATGACCTTATTTCTTTTGAAAATGTAAATAAAATAGAAGCAGCTTATACAGATAATCCACAAATTAAACAACAAGTAATCACTGAAATTCAACCAATGATTAGTTTAGTAGAATTAGAAGCTTTCATGATTACATTACCTAATAAATTTCAAAATGATTCAGATATTCAAGCAGCTTATGAAACACGTGTTTTAGCCAGTCTTAAAAATGATATGAAAAGTTATGATACTATGGTGTATTTATTAGAATATTGGATGGGATTGTCTAAAATATTTGTTGTACTTCCTAAAGTTAAAGAATTATTTCATGAAGTAGCTTTTGAACTTATGACAAAAGACATAGTTGGAACTAAAATGAACCAAGAATTAGGGACAGAATTTGATAATATTGTGTCTGGTACTGGGTCATGGGCAGTTGATATTGTTGTTGCTTATTGGTTGAGAATCAGAAATTATGACATAATTAAAGATAAACAAGAAATGTATGAAGGATTAATTAAAGATAGAATTAAAAGATTATTTCCTAAAGAATGTAATGATAAAACAAAAGTAAGTACTCTTACTGATTATTGGAATAAATGTGGAAATTTAATTCAAATTAAATATAAATATTTTACTTGGACTCCATTCGTGACTAGGTTAGAAGAATTATATACACGAGATATAGAATCTTTTATACACCCTATACAATATGATAATATTGTTGAATATTGGAGAGCTCTCGATCCCATGGTAAGAGGACAAGATTTTGCATGGGATAAATTCCTTCCTAAATTTGAAAAACTTGTTTCAGCACGATTAGAATCCCTAGTAACTACAAGACAATTAGAAGAACAAATTTGGAAACACAAAGACTTATTAAAATATAGTTCTAAAATCGTAGAAAATTACGGAAAAAAAATGAATGAATTAAGAATAAGAGAAGCAATGGCTAGAAATGTAGCCACTCTTACTGGTAGAGGAGAATGTCCAGGGGAATTTCCTTATGCGTATAATAAGGATGATAGATATTTACCAGATAGTTGTTGTAAACATGATCCATATATTAATAGACCTATAGGAGAAGTTAGTTGTAGTTCTAGAGTAGACTGTAAACATGCTTCTTGTTACATGCACACTACTAAATTTTGTAAAAAAGATGCAGATTGTATGGCTTTCGGTGGAGAAGTAACAGGAGGAGTTAAATGTGATTTAACTAATGGTTCTTGTTTATACTGTCCTGAAGGTAGAAGAAGTCCTGTAGGATCTCCTAAATGTCAATGGGGAGCAACTAAAAAAGATTATAAACATCCGTCTGAAAAGACTTATCCAAAAATAATGCCATAAAATAAAAATAAAAGGATATAAGGAAAAATATTCATACAGATTATAATGAGTGTTCTTCTTTCTACCGAGGTAAATGCAGAAAATGTTGTTATTAATGAAGCCAAGACAGGTAAAACAAGTGGGTTTAAATCTGCTAAAATTAGATACAATCTAGAGGGAAAAGAAGGTCGTTTTTTTTTACAAACTGGTAAAAAAATGAGGATTCCTTTCGGAATTAGTAATAATGAAAAATTTGGAGATGGTACTAAATGGGAAGTACAATTTAGTTTTCAAGATGAAGAAAGAAGTCCAAGTGTTCAGAATTTTCACGAAGCTTTAGATAAAGTTAATAATAAAGTATTACAAACTGTTCAAGAAAATTCACAAGAATATTTAGGAAAAGAATACAGTTTAGAAATGCTAATGGAATTTTTTAAAAATAGTATAAAACAAGCAAAAGACCCTAAATATGCTCCTACTTTCAGAGTACAAGTTCCTTTTAAAGGAGATAAACCTTTATTCACAGTTTATAATGAAAAAGAAGAAGAAATTGATTGGACTCAAGTAGAAAAAGGTTCTACTTGTACTGCAGTTGTTGAAGCTGCACAAGTTTGGATGAGTTCTGGTACAAAACAATTTGGAATTAGTTGGAGACTTTTACAAATGCAAGTCTTTAAGAGTGAACAGATTAAAGGATTTCAAATAAGAAAAGAAACACAAGATATAGATGGAGATGAAAGTGATGACGATGATGATGATGACGAAGAAGATAGTGAAGAAGATTAAAATATTTGTTATTATTAATGGATAAATGTAATGTTTGTAACGTTGAAGTTAATGATTACAATTCTATTTTATTTCCAGAACGAGACCTGAATAGTAGAAAAATATATAGACAATGTTTTCACTGTAGTGATAGTCTTGTTGATTTATTTAACAAAGGAAATATAACAAAATTTATACTGAAAAGAAAAATAGGTTTAAAAAACTGTAAACAATATTAATATGGAGCTGCCACAGGACATTATTAATATAATTTACACTTTTAATGCAGACCATAGAGAAAACATGAAACCAGTCTTAAAAGAAATAAGTAGAGTTTATTTTATAAGAACATATCAAAGATGTATTAACTATCTTGGAACGCTAGATACTTTTAACGTTGTATTTCAATCTATTTTTAAACAAACAGATCATTCTGATTTTATACAAGTTGTTAGAGCAGTTATTGAAATGAAAGATTACGAAGTAAGAAGGCATTTAGATTTTTGGGGTAATTGTATGTGTTGTAGAAAACATATTTTAGATAAACCTAGGATTGCTGAAAATGAATACAATTATTATTATGATCAATTTTCACAATACATTAGAGATGAAGACTTTCATGGACCAACATACTTTTCCGAATCTTCATTCAATAATGAATGTAATTGTATTTGTAGGCATTTTTCAAGATGGATTGTCAGAGCTTATACTAATAACTATTTCATATAAAAATATAATATTAATAATAGTTAAGTATGGAAAACAACAATGATGAATTTCAAGAAGAATATTCAAATAATTTTAATAGTGAAAATATCATGAATTTAATTAGTAACGTAATAAGAGAACCAACACCAAGACCAACTTTTGGGAACGTTTTTGCTCAATTAGCTATGAACATAATAGAAAGAGGTATGATAAGAGAAGCTGAAGCTAGGAGTCTAGAAGAAAATAATAAACCAACAGTAGCTACCGAAGAACAAATGGAATTATTAGGCAATTACCAAAGAGTTACTAAAGAAGAAGTATCTGAAGATAATACGTGTTGTATTTGCTTAGCTCCTTATAAAATAGGAGAAGGAAAAAGAACTTTAGGATGTGATCATTCATTCCATAAAAAATGTATAGATAAATGGTTAACAACGTCTAAAAGTGAATGCCCTATATGCCGTAAAAACCCCTTTGATTAATCTATTACATTTGATAAATTTCTATATACAAAACTTCCAATATTCGTGAGTTCTTTAGACCTTTGAACATCGTCTCCTGAATAATCTTTTTTGTCGTATAATTCTACAAAAGTTTTCATACCAGAAAAAATATTATTCCATCCATCCCTGTCCTCTTCTGGGTATATGCTTAGGTCATGCTCAAAATTACTTAATAAAAATTTGTAATATTTTTGTATTTCATATAAATAATAATAAAGACTTTGAAAATTATTATTGTTTACCAAACCATTGTGTAATCTGCAAAATTCTTCCCAATCTTTATTAACATTAATGTTATCAAAAAGTGAAACTAATTCGTCCATATTACGTTCAGTTAATATTGTTTAATATTAATGAACCGCAAGAGAAGAAGAAGAAACTCAGAAGATGATGAAGACGATGAGTCTCACGTCAAAGTAATTGGTAACAAAATAGTTTTCTACGGAGACGTAACTAATAAAAGTTGTTTTGATATCATAGATGCTTTACACACTGCAAGGAAAAATCTTTGCAATAACCAAGAAAACGAAATCTTTCTACATATATGTAGCCCAGGTGGAGATGTTTATCCTGCATTAGGACTAATAAGTCAAATTGAGAATTTTCCTGTTAATATTACAACAGTCGTAGAAGGGTGCGTAGCTAGTGCCGGGGTTTTAATTGCATTATCTGGAGATAAAAGATTAATGACTAATAATTCTTATATGCTCATTCATGAAATAAGAAGTTCTTACTGGGGTCGTTACAGTGAATGTCAAGATGACCTTGAAAATCAAGATTTACTCATGAAAGACCTGAAAGATTATATCGTAAAAAAAACAAACGGTAAATTGAAAGGTACCGCATTAGATAATATATTAAAAAGAGATCTTCTATGGGACTCTACTAAATGTATTAGTTTAAATCTTGTGGATAAAATAATTTGAAAAAAAAATGTTAGCGACTCTTAATGAATGTCAGACTTTTTATTATAATATTGTGTATAGGTCTAATGATATTTTATATTCAAAGAAAAGAGCCTTTTTCTAATCTTAATAGAGCTCCCAAAGTAGAATTTCCATTCAGAAACATTCAAGACCAAAACGGTAAAAATTTAAATATCATAGCATTAGGTGCTCCATTTAGAAGTGATAAACATAAAGAGTTGTTTCGTAAGTATAAAAAAATGGGATTTCCAATAATCGGGGTCACTAGTTATCAAGGATTTCCAGGTAATATTAGTAATCCTTATGAAGACAAATATTATAAAAATCATAATGACAATTACGTAAATATGTGTAAAGCATGGTGCTATTGTTTTAAAGACTCTTCTTTGTTCAAAGGAAAACCATCCTTAGAAATATCAGAATCAGACTTTACTAATCCTAAATGGTACCATCTAAACGGCAAAAAAAAATATGATTTTATTTACGTCTGTCTCGATGACAAAACTACGAATTGTGACAAAGGATGGCAAAGTTATAATAGAAATTGGAAATTAGCCAAACTTTTAATACCTATTATGTGTAAAAAATATAATCTAAAAGGTATTATTGTAGGAAGAACTAATTGTGGTTTAGAAAAAGAATGTAACGGTAATTTAGAAGTTAAACCATTTCAAAAATATTGGAATTTCATTAAAATTCTTAAAAGTTGCCGTTTTCTTTTTCTTCCTAATATTTACGATGCATCCCCTAGGATTCTTTCTGAAGCTCTTGCTTGCGACTTACCAGCAATTGTCAATAAAAATATTTTAGGTGGTTGGAAGTACGTCAATGATGAAACAGGAGTCTTTTTCAATAATGAAGAAGATTTCGAAAAAAGTCTAAGGGTTTTACTGGAAAACTTAGATTCGTATAATCCTAAAGGATGGTTCTCTAAGAATTACGGACCTGAAAACAGTGGTAAAAGATTAAAGAAATTTTTAAAGGGTATTTACCCTGATTTAATTGAATCAAAATACGTGAAATTTGCTATCTAAATTGTTAAAATTATTAAAAAGAATATTCTTAAATGTTCTCTTTATTAATTTTTAATTCAATCAAATTATTTTTTCTTTTTACCTTTCCTTTTCTTTCTTTTTTTCTTTCCGAATAAGTAAGACTCTTCGTCACCAAAATCTTCTCCTTCATAGTTCAATAACGAGTTGCTTTGATTATCCTCTATCATGTCATCATAAATCCCAGGTGTGGGTCTATTAAAACTATCTTCATTTCTTTTACTTCCTCTTCCTCTTAAACGTTGGTATCCTAATGTACCTCCAACTCCTAAACCAATTCCTCCTAATCCTG
>Ga0310343_10001378_pt1 | contig 12375 bp, 8 predicted proteins | sample HC15DNA2025_MG_FD_203519 | JGI IMG/M metagenome (GOLD analysis project Ga0310343, IMG submission 203519) | Marine microbial communities from station ALOHA, North Pacific Subtropical Gyre - HC15-DNA-20-25_MG | ecosystem: Environmental > Aquatic > Marine > Oceanic | place: Pacific Ocean: North... | reverse complement strand
GAACGTACTCGCCTTCTTCCATTTTTGCTTTCGCATTTGGCGCGTTCACACGCCATTCGATATGAATAATATGACGATGATTATTTCGATAAAAAAACAACATATGTATGTAGGTGTAGTACATAGCAAAGGAAAGTCATCATATCGTCGCGTCGTCATCGTCACGAGCGGATGAAGAAGAGGTTGAACGCCGCGTTGGTGCGCTCGATAACGGCGGCCCTCGCCGGCGTCTCGACGGTGACGGCATCGCAAGCGATGTTTTTACACCACAGCTACGAACCGATACGAGAGACACCGACGGGAACGTCGTTCAGAGGACTCGCGGCGATGATGCGTCCCCGCGTCGATGACGACGACGACGACGACGACGACGAGATGACGATGACGATGACGATGAAGAAGAAGAAAGACCCGAGGCGGACAGAAGACAGGAAACGCGTCGTTATTTTGGGCGATTCACTCGCTACTGGCGTGGGATGTACGACGAACACGCCGGCGCTGGCGAGAATCGTCGCCGAACGATTGGCGGATCTTTTATCGGTGGAAATAGAGTGGATTGCAGTTGGGAAGAAAGGCGCGGCGTTGAGCGATATCTCTTCGTGCGTGATTCCCGAACTCAGAGAGAAAGTGAAGACGAGTAGTAGCAGTAGTAGCATAAGCAATAGGAGAAGGAGTAGAAATAATAGTACTAGTAATAATAATAATAACAACAACAACAACAACAGGAGTAAAGAGGAAAACGACGACGATGAGGAGGACGTAAAGAACGTGTTGCTAGAACAAGCGTCGCCGAGGCAGGCGGATGCGGTGATAATCTTGTGCGGGATTAATGACGTGAAAACGTGCTTCCTTCAAGGAAAAATCTTCTTCCGAGAAAATTTCGAGAACGAATTGGAGAATGTGATTAAAGAAATCAAAGCTGTCGTCGGAAGCGACGCGCTCGTCGTGTTGCCGGGGAATCCATTGCACATCGCGCCTTTGTTTCCGAATCCACTTCGCGAGGTTATTTTGAAACTCAACGACTGTTGGGACGGTCAAAAAGAAAAAGTGGCTAAGAAATTAGGGAAAGGTAAAGCGTTGTTCATAAATTCTCCAACGCTCCAAGCGCTGAGAGATGCCGTCCGAATGAACGATACCGGTGGCGGCATTCGAGAAGGCGAGTTTACCGCGAGAGACGGAGTGCATCCAAACGACATGGGCTATAAGGCCTGGGCACACATAATCGCCGAAGAAGTTGCCAAGGTATTAAAGGATAACAACGAGGTATGAACTACATATGTGGTGATGATTATTATACGTATTTTTTTGCTACACTGTATATGCGAGTAATTTTTTAGTAGTAGTTTAGTTGGTCAAAGGTGGGACAACTCCTTCGTCCGAATCGAAAATTTCCGGAATGAATTTTTTCCCAAGCATTTCGATGATGAGCACATTTTCCGGATTAGAGTTCGATACTCGCAAAGTCTTCCCGAGAGCGAGATACCTGTCGCACAAGGAATTCATAGCTGCTAAGCCGGAGTAGTCGCACACTCTGCAATTATCGATGTTTAGAACGACATCGTTCGGATCGGCACGAAGGGCAAACTCGTTTTTGAACGCGCGATCCGTTCCAAAGAATAATTCTCCAGAGCATCGATACACCACTCTCTCCGTTCCATCGCTCGACGGTTCAATCGAACGGATGACGTTTAGAGCCTTGAACGAATTATCCCACGCGTATAAAAGAGCCGCAAATATCACCCCGGTGCCCGTTGCTATGGCCAAGTTCGTGCGCTCCGTCAAGATCGTTACCAACAATATTAAGAACGTATCTTTCAAACGCACGCGATCCGTCGTATCCGCGAAACATTTACGGCGGCGGCGACCGGCATAGTCCACTCTGTGCGCCCCTTTGTCTTCTCCTTCTCTTCTCCCTGGAACACAAAGAGATCGAACGTTTCCAGTCATGAGGGATAAGCAACTCCAATCAAAGGTGTAAATGACTACCATGAATAAGACACCCGTGAGTGCCGCGACTGGAACTAATTCTATCACCTTTGAAGCTGCAACTACGAAAATTAAAAACATGGTCGCCGCAAAGGCGGTCGATAATCTTCCAATGCCTCCAGATTTTACGTTGATTGTGCTTTGTCCAATCATCGCGTCCCCGCCCATGGCTTTAAACATGCCACTCATGAGGTTTGCGACGCCTTGTGCGACGCATTCTTGCGTGCATCTACCGGTCGCATCCGAAGTATCCTCCAAAATTTCATCCACGAGCTGTAAAGTTAAAACAGATTCAATCAACCCGACCGCTGCCAAGGAAAATATCAAAGGCGCGATAATTCCAAACGACTCCAGAGTTAAATCCACATCCGGAGTGTGATACGTTGGGAACGCTCCTTTCACCGGAGATAAGTCTACTACGGTTGGAGTATCTGCTCCAATGACTTGGCGATTGATTGTGTGCTCAAAGATTAGGCACGAAACAATGCTGACGAGGGACGACGGCACCATCTTCGTAATTTTCGGTAAAAAATGAACGATGAGCATAGATCCAAACACGTAGAGCAGCATAATCCACGTCGACGCTTCAGAGGCACTCCTCCACATTTTTTGTTCCTCGTAACCGGTGTGAATGACGAAATCTTTGTTCGACTTGAACTCACTCAAAGAAATCGTCGTTGAATTATCCGCGTCTGCTTCGCTCAGAATCTGGTCGACGTAAGTGTTCAACTGATCGGTCGATAAATCTGGAAGTTCTTCGGCGAACACGCGCGCGATATCTGTCGATGAAATTTCCCCAGCTCGTGTCGAATCGAACACTTCGAATCCTTTTTTCCAGTCCACTTCCTGAAAAGACTCCAGTTGCGCTTTGAATATTATAATCGCCAAACCGTTTACGAAACCAGTCATGACCGTGTTTGGAATGAGACGTACCAAGCGACCGGCTTGAATGAGACCGAGAACAATTTGCAAAATGCCGCACAGAATCATAACCATGAACAGATATTCCACGCGCTTATCGTACGCTTGATCTCTCAACGATTTGCACGAGTTTGTAATCTCCGTACATCCAGAAATTTCCCCCAAAGAGACGAGTTTATCCACCGGCAATAAGCCGTTCGGTTCCATGATTTGGACGGCGACAACCGCCATCGCGCCTGCCGCCCCAGATACCATTCCTGGGCGGCCTCCAATGAGAGCGGTGATTATTCCTAAAAAGAATGTTGCATATAAACCGACTAGGGGATCCACCTTGGCCACGAAAGAAAACGCTACTGATTCTGGCACCTGCGCTATGGCAACCGTCAAACCCGAAAGAATTTCGTTTTTCAATCGCAACTTGTTCTTTTTGTAAAAGTTGAAAGAATCCTTCGCGTACGTGAGGCCACACAACGGCGTGTCCGAAAACCCATGATTCGCGTGAAAGCGCTGCATGAAGTTCATCGTCGTCGTCGTCTTCTCTGGTTGGTGTTCTTCTCCTTGTTGTTCCCGAGTTCCTCTCTCGTTGTTACTGTTGCTGTTTTTCTCATCATCAGTGGCGGCCATCTTTTTCTATCTTTTTTTTTCTCTCTCTATTTATTAAAACGTACGTACGTGGTAGTACCATACCATACCAACTGGTACTATTATTATTATTGCGTATTATTAAACAGACGACGACGACGACGACGACGACGACGACGACGACGACGACGAGATTTCCGCGTGTTCACGTGGATATTCCGTTTTTTGAGAGACGTCGGTGGTGCTCCGGCGATTGACGATGGAAAAGTGAAATGTTGTTTTGAACACGTCTCTTTTTTACAGGTATGGAATAGTTCGTTTTATTTTAGTTTGTGGCCACAAAAAAAGGAAACAAAAAGATGTACGAGTACAAAATAAGTACCAACAAAGTCACAGTACTCAAAATTTCGGGGCGTTAAAAAATCAAATCTCCCACAACGCACGCTCGCTAATCTCTCACTCACTCTCACACTCTCTCTCACACTCTTTCTCTCTCTCTCTCTCTTCTATTACCGTAATGTTATCTTACTTCTTAGCTCTCGCGACGCGTCCGGCTTTGTGAATGGCCGAAACTCTCGCTAAAGCCTTCTTTCGCAAATCGGGGCGGGTCGCGCACGCCGCGTCAACCGCTTTGGCTTGATTTCTAAAGATGCCTTTGTTGTTCGCACCATTCAACGTCGAAGACGGTGTCTTCGTTCCGGCCAATTCTTGGATATCTATCGTGTTGTTGTTGGCGATACCTGGTTTGGTTGGTTGTTAAAGTCGTGTGAGTCCAAGTAGTGAAAAAAAAAAAATTGAGAGAAAGAAGGAGCCCTCTCAAAAAAACTAGGGCTTTTTAAAAAAAAAAATCATCATCTTGTTCTCGCGAAGCGTTTGCGCGCCTCCTCGCGAACGAATTAAACCGCTCGAGTCCGCCGCATCGTAACCTCGCGGGTTTTATCGAGCGCCTTGTTTTTGAACGAAACGCGTTCTTCCTCGTTTCGTGTCGTTTTTACTCCATTCTTTCGAAATGGAACAACAACAACAAAAAAAAAAGAAGCAGGCAACAAAAATCATCCTCTTGTTTTCCTCCTCTTTTTGTCCTCTTTTTTCGACTTTTGTTGACATTTTGCATCCCGCAAATCAAAGAGAGAGAGAGAGAGAGAGAGAGAGAGAGAGAGAGAGAGAGAGAGAGAAAAGAGAAGAGAGAAGAGAGAAGAGAGAAGAGAGAAAAGGGGGCCGAGTTCTTTTCTCTTTCCCTCCTTCTCTCTTTCTCTGGACGAAGAACGAAGGGAAGGAACCCGCCGATGGCGCCAAAAGAAAGAACGAAAGATCCCCGCAAAAAAAAATTTGCGTCGCACCTGAGCTGCTAAATCCGTGTTTCGACGTGACGTTCCCTCTCTCCGCGGAAAAGCGCGTTCGGTTCACGGACGCGCGAACGTACGCGTTGTTCTTCTTCACGCACTGCCACACGAGCTCCGAGGAGCACTCCACGTGTGATTTCACCATTATATATATATTTATATATATATATATATATATATTTAGTATGCGCGCTTTCTTTTATCGCGTTTTTTCTTTTCTTTTTTTCGTTTGCGTTTTTTCCGTCAGGTCAGTCGTCCTTTTTTTTTGTTATAGGTCTTTTTTTTCAGCGAGAGAGCTCCAAAAAAAAAAAAAGGAAAGAAAGAAAGAAAGAAATTAGTATATACTTTATTATTATATCACATCACAGATATGTCTGAATTCACGCCTCCGGCGTATACCGGCGACCCAAACTCGGCGCGATGCGAGCAAGAGTGCTTCACGCTGGGATTCATTAGCTTAAACGCGGCAGTTTTATTGAAATGTCTGGGAGGGTCGCGATTACTTTTAGACGCCAGACCTAGAATGAATGGAGACTTAGCCTTGGCTATGTCGGAAGAGGCGGACAATAAGAAGCGAAGACAGAAAGGGTTACCGGAAATCAACCGAAGAGAAAAGTTAGGGGCGACCCAGTTTATGTGGCAACAGAGATGGCAGGAATATTATCGCGCGAGAAATGGAATCTAAAAAACGAAGACGGCGACAACGAGAGGTTTGCAGAAATTGATAAAATTGATATGTAAAATTGATAAGTATACGTAGTACGTACACAAATACATACGTAAATAAAAAATTCTTCTTTTTATTCGCGAATCCACCCGTTGTTCGTCATTTCCCAGTCCACGACGCCGTTACCATCCGCAAACCATAAGTTGATTTCTCTCTCGGCGGATTCGACCGAGTCGGAACCGTGGATAATATTTCTGCCAACTTCTACGGCGAAGTCTCCCCGGATTGACCCGGGCAAAGACTCTAAAGGATTCGTTTCTCCGATCATCTTTCTCGCAGCGGCTACAGTACCAGTCGGACCTTGCCAAATCATGCATACGACCGGTCCAGATATGATGTAATCAACGAGATCTTTGAAAAACGGTTTGGAGGATAAATCGCGATAATGCTCCTCCGCAATCGCTCGCGTGCACTGAAACGTCTTCAGACCCTTCATCTGCATGCCTTTATTCTCGAAGCGTTCGATGATCGCTCCAACTTTGCCTCTTTGCACACCATCTGGCCTGTGTATTCCGAAGGATATGCCGGTATATTGTTACAATTCGTCGGTCAGTCTTCTTTCGATTTCGTCGTCTTTCTCTCTCACAAACACAAACAAACAAACCTCTTTCTTTGGATAATAATACGAAATAATACGAGCATCCTTCCCCGCGCGCAGGGAGGAGGAGAACGACGACGACGACGACGACCACGACGACCACGACCACGATGACGAAAACGAAAAAGAGGACGTTGAAGAAACGTAAGGAGCGAAAGACGCGCGGACGCACTTGACCATGATGTACGTGCGTTCGTCTGGGAATCGTCCGGCAACAATTTCAGTTGCGTTACACGTCCGATGACGGCGACGACGATGATGAAATTGAACACAGTTCTTCTTCCACTGGTGGTGGTGGTGGTATCGTTGCGAGGAAGAGAAAGAGAAAGAGGCGACGTGGTCTCGTCGGCAGGGCGCGGTGGCGGTGGCGGTGGCGTGAGACATCATCGTCGCGAGCATCGTCTTCGTCTTTTTTTTTTAACTCGTCGTGTTGTTGTTGTAAAAATGTGTTAAAAATGTGATAAAAATGTGTTTCGTATACGAAAAAAAAAATACAAAAAAAAAGAGCACGCCGCCATCGTTTTCGTCGCCAGAAAGAGAAAGAAAGAAAGAAAGAAAGAAAGAGAGTGCGAGTGTGCGCGCGCGCGCGAAAGAGAGAGAGGGAGAGAGAGAGGGAGAGAGAGCGCGAAAGAAAGAAAGAGTAAGGCGGCATGAAGGACAAATCATCGACGAATAAAGATGTTGCGGCTGCCGAGCCCAACGTGATGAAGAAAGGAGGGAAAAACGCAACGACTTCGACCACGCCGACGGGAACGCTTCGAGGGTACTGGAAAGCCGAAGAAGAGACGGCTTTGAGGGCCGCGGTACAAAAGCACGGCATTGGCGCGTGGGAAAAGATGCGAACAGATCCCGATTTCAAAGCGCTGAGGTACGTTTTCGTCGTCGGCGGCGACGTCCCAGCGTTGGCGGCGCTTTTGTCCAATTCACCATTTTTATCATTTTTACCAAACAATTTCTTCGATTTTTTTTTTTGTGTGTGTGTGATTTTTTTCACATTCTCTCTCTCTCTCTTTCACACACACACACACAAAAACAGGGGAAGAACTGGAGTGCAACTGAAAGATAAATGGAGAAATCTGATCAAGTTCCAACACTTGCGACGCGGAGAAATTGAATCGGCGCCGTACAAAGCGACGGTTCGCGCGAAGCAAAATGCAGCGGCGGCGGCGGCGAAAGGAATTTCCGGCAAAACGAAGGCAACAAAAAGTGGTGGAGCGAGCGGGAAAACAGCCGGCGCGGGAAAGAAACGAAATGCGACGGCAGATCAAGGTGGTAACGCCGCGAAAAATAAAGGGAAGACGAACGCCGCAGGCGGCAGAGGCTTCAAAAAAGGAACGAATAACAACGACAACAACAACTTGATGGATGCATTTCAGAAAGGTCCGAAAGGAAAGAGGAGTAAAATTGCAAGAGGGGGGAGATTTGGTGGTAGCGCAGATGGAACTGATAGCATCGATAATAATGTGAGCCTCGATCATTTGACAAACGGAGGCGAAGGTATCGGTCGATCTATTTCGCCGGCGTTGCCACCAAAGAAACAAGCTTTCAAGCAACAGAAGAAGAAAATGAAGCTTTTAGCAGAAGCACGACAGAAAGCGGGAACTCCAGATGCAAAAGCGAGAGCGTTACACGCTCCATCGAACGCTCCGCCAAGAAAGAGGGTTGCCGCGGCGTGGGCTGCCGGTATATCCGATGTCAACCAAATAGGGAGCAGAGGACTTTTGAACTCGAACATCAATAGTCTAGATGAAGACGAACAAGATATTTTAGGCGCACATTTAGGACACGTGACGTTTGATCTCGATGGAGATGATAATGCTCACCACTTAGCCACCACTTCTGGAAGGGGTCAGAACAAGAAGGGCGCGCCCTCTTCAGCCAGTATGGCCCAATTTACAGAGGAAATGGAAAGGGAAATCGAGCAGACGAAGGAGCGTCGGGCGCAGATGGTCAGAGATGTCGAGTATTCCGAAACAGAATTAGCTCGTTTAAAGTCACTCGTCGAAGAAGCAGAAAAAGTGTATTCGCAAGCTCGCCAGAAAGCGCAGGAGACGCTTCAGCAAGCTCAAAAAGAAATAGCGGAAAAGCGTAGAAAACAATCTATGGAGTCTTTGGAAGAGCAGAAAAAAGTAGCGGCACCCAAACGTGAATCAGATGAAGAGAATAAAGATACCAAAAAGAATGACGTCAACAAGAACAACGATGATGATGACGACGAAAATAATATCAATAAATCAAAGGGAGCTGCGACTAGAAAATCACTTGAGGCATCAAAGCAACCGTCTGCAACGATCAAAGATGAAAAAGTAGATGATGATGATGATGATGAACCATCGAATGAGGATGTGAGCCCTAAGTCTGTTCCAAATTTGAATGACGTCGAAGACATCGAAGTGGACGATGCCGAATGGGATAAGTACTTGGCGTTTGGAGGAGATAATGCTAATGACGACGAGGACGAAGACATGTCCGAGATGCAACGTGCTGCGCAGATTGCTTCGGATGAAAAGAAAAGAAAAAAATATGCTACCGACTCTGAGATGAATAAATCACCGAAATCTCCCAGACTTAGAAGCCAGGCAGGTAATAACTCACACAGAGATGCTGCTACGAAAGAGACGACGCCAGCGACAACTATTACGACGGCACTAGAACAAAATCGACGACAACAGCAACAACAATATCAATTTATTCCATCAAATCCTAACGAACATTACGATACGGACGATTGGGACGATGATCTCAGTAGTGACGATGAAGATGACGAAGAACTTGACGAGGAGCAACTTGTTTCAAAGGCAGCTTGGGAAAAGGCACAAACTGCGTTAGCGAGAGCGGGATTGCCGCCAATGCAGGAAATTGAAAATGTATTATTGCAAGAACTGAAGAGACTCGAACAAGCGAATACAAAATTAGTGCACGCTCGACTTGCTTTGGAAGCCTGTGATTCTGAACTTTCCGAGCTCTTTGCTAGGGCTGAGGCTAGGAAAGCTGGGGTTTATAACGAAGATGACGATTTGCGTGAGCAGACGACAAACACGGGATCTTTACCGAGCGATCTTCAGAACATCCATACAGACGACGAGGAAGACGACGATTTGCAAGTTGTTGACAACAAGAGAAAGAACACGCACGACGGAGATAACGACGAGGAAGACGACGAGGACGATGATGATGATGACAACGACAACGACAACGACGACGACGACGACGACGACGACGACGACGACGATGGGAAAGGAGAAGAACAAGAAGAGGAAATGAAAAAATCGACTCGATCTGGTGGTGCGAAAAAAACCGTGGAAAGAGACAACACGAGAAAAAAATTAAGATCGAGAGAACCTCAAGATGGAAACGAGAAGAAGAACGAACGAAGCTCTCCTGTTGGGAAAAAAGGTGGGAAGAGATGGGACGATGGCAACGCTCAAAAAGGTGAAGAAAATGAAGAGGAGAAAACTGTCGGAAAGCAAAAAGTGACCGCTGGCGCAAACAAGAATAAGTTAGCGAATAGCAGAAACAAGCAACAAGTAGATCAAAAAGACTCCAAGAAAAAGAGTGGCGGTAGCGGCCAAAAAAGTGGCAGTGGTGGTGGATCTGGACGAGGTGGATCTGGCTATCGCTCTGTTTCTGAAGATCGACGTTTCGGAATCTACGACGCTCGACGTTATCGTTCGGTTGAAGAAAATGATAGAGATGCGCAAATGAACGGAGGAAAGATCAATTTTGCACTCGGTGGCTCCAACACCGCTTCTGCCGCTAACACACAAAACAGCACCGGCGTTAGCAATAATTATGAATCTGGTGAAAAGAATCGAAGATTCGCCAAAGGGAAGGGAAAAAGTGGAGGTCAGCAACGAGGCAGAGCCGTGAGTATTGGGCGAGGAGGAGGTGGAAGTGCCAACGCTAAGGCGAGTTCTTACAAAGAGAGTGCGATGGCGTTCGCAGCAACGCATTGGCCACAAGAATTAAAAAGACGAAGAGACAACAGCGCTAGAAAGAAGCGCGTCAAGCTGGGGAAATCTTTGTGGGAGTAATATTATTAGGACATATCAACTATAGAGAGAAAAGCGAAAGAAAGCAGAATTTAAATTCATCCAAACTGTACATTTTTTATTTGTATAAAAAGATACTTTACTTTCTCTGGAGCTCAGCCTTTGTTTTTGAATCACGGGATGTGCCGCTGTTTTTTACGCTGGATCCTCTTTTTTAGGAGGAACTGCAATTTTCCGCGGCGCTGGAATGTCGCGAAGCGACGATCCTTTATCTCTTCCACCAGGAAGATTTTTTCTATTTCCCGTTGGTCTACCAATGTCACGTTCAGCCATCTTAGTTCTGTTCTGTCGCACATTATTATTATTATTAACGGCGTGGTGAGCGTTGTGTCTATCTCTACCACTCTCATCAACATCGTCGTCGTCGTCGTCGTCGTCGTCGTCGTCGTCGTCGTCGTCGTCGTTTTTGTTGTTATTATTATTATTGTGGTGGTGGTGGTGGTGGTGTTTGTCGTCTTCGTCAACTTCGACATTGCTATTCATTGGGAACCTTTTGCTGTTCTTTTTGTGACCATTGTTGAGCTTCAAGTTTTCGAGCCTGTTTTTATTCGCAGCGCTTACTGCAGAAATGTTGTCTTTACTCCTAGCGTTCTTGAAAGACGCGCTTCCTCCCTTGAACATTGCTTTCTTCTTCTTCTCTCTGTACGAAGCTAGCATTTCCTCTTTCGTGAAAGAATCCTCTTTTTCTCCGATAACGTGAAGATATAAACACTCGGGGTTTCCACACGGTAGATTGCGTAAAAACGCGTTGCAATATTTCGTCGTGCCATGACACGCTCTGAGAGGTCTCCCAGTACCGTCTGGATTAGCAGGGACACCATCAATGCATTGAATGCACGTCTGTGCGTCCACTTCACTTTCAAACGTTACATAAGCGCACCCCGCTAAATTCCCAACATTACTGACATTATTTCCGCTACCATTAGCCGGTGCCGTCGGACAGGACACTTGCAACTTGACGATACTACCGTATTTCCCGAAATATTCCGCTTTTCTCAATATTTCTTCCTTACACATAGCAGTCGGAATGCCGACCACATAGACTAAGTTTCGCTGAATGACGCGCACGTTAACGAGGTGCTTACGACTACTGTCAATCGGTGCGTTTGGATCATACGACGACGGATATCCCCCGCCGCCGAAATTACCCTCAAAATCACCACCTCTTCCTCGACTTCTGCCTCGTCCTCCCCCGCCGAAAAGAACCCCTCCTCGTCTACCGCCTCTACCCCGTCCCCTGCCTCTCCCACCCTCCCCACCGAATGCGATGTTTTTATCGCCCTCGCTGGCACCATCGTAATTTTCTGCATATCTGTTGTTGGGATGGTTTTGATATCGGTGTGGTCGACCACCGTGTTGTTGTTGTTGTTGTTGTTGTTGCAAAGATGAAAGCGACGTAGAAGAGGAAGAATAATTGGCTCCTCCTCTTTCCCTCCTTTGGTGCTGTTGTGCGCTACTCGCATCCGTCAAAGAAGCTACTTGTTCCGCGTCAAACTCTAGCAGATCTTGGTCGTAGTCCTGTCGACACGCCGGGCACTTCCCGACCGTCTCGCCGAACCCAATTTCCATGATTTGATGCCAACACCACGCGCATACTTGATAGCCGCACTTGCACGGTTTAAATGCTAAATCGGTCGCATCCATATCGTTACAACAAAGAGGGCACGTCTCCACGTCTTCATCCTCACCCTCATCCTCGTCTCCTCCCGCGTCCCCGCACCTCCCTCGCCTGTTGAAGTTGCCGCCAGCATCGTTGTGCATTCCTCTTCCTCGAGTTCCGACGACGCCTCTCATCTCTCTTTCTCTCTCTTTCTCTCTCTCTCTTTTTCTCTCTCTCTCTCTCGTCCTTCCTCTCTCACGGAATCGTGTGTTCTTCAACTCTTTTTTCCCTTTCTCAAAAATTCTCTCTCTTGAGACAAAAAGAAAATCGTCCTGTGGTCCCTCCTCCTCCTCCGTCCTCCTGTAAAAGTCCGTCCGTCGTCCGTTCCCTCCTCCTTCGAAAGAAATTCTTTTGTTTTTTTTTGTGGGATTTTTTCGTTTCACAAAACCATTTTTACCATTATTGCCATTCTTCTTGGCGGCAACTTCAACGGGGAAGAAGAGAAAATGTGAGAGGCCAAGAAGACGATGACGATGAAGCCGAAGAAGAAGAAGAAGAAGAAGAAG
>Ga0310343_10001377_pt1 | contig 12377 bp, 15 predicted proteins | sample HC15DNA2025_MG_FD_203519 | JGI IMG/M metagenome (GOLD analysis project Ga0310343, IMG submission 203519) | Marine microbial communities from station ALOHA, North Pacific Subtropical Gyre - HC15-DNA-20-25_MG | ecosystem: Environmental > Aquatic > Marine > Oceanic | place: Pacific Ocean: North... | reverse complement strand
TGATTTTTTAAAAAAATGTCCAGTAATGCTGAAAAACTTTATAATGTCATTTCAAATGATGCTCAAAAGAAACAAAGTTTATTTTTGACAGCTTTAACAAATCCAAAGGCAGCTCTAGATAAAATTTGCGCTATTGGTAAAGAAATGGATATTTCAGTTACAAAAGAAGAGGTAATTGAATATTTAAGTACTATTGATGACGAAGCAACGAAAATGTGGTTAGTTAAGGCACGAGGTGGTCTTTAGAGTAAGACTTAATTGAATTATTTTGAGGAGTAATTGGCTTCAGCCTTTTGTTGTATCCACCTCCACCAGCTAGAGTCCAAAAAAACCAATAACTGGGAATTGCAAGAGCTGCTGCTATGAAAATAACTACAATTTGTTCTATTCTTTTCATAGGTTAATATTATTCCACAAAGTTATTTTTTGTAATAACTTCCTATTTTTGTAAATTCTTTTTTTTAAATAAGGTGATTAGATTAGATAATATAAGCAAAATTTACTCTACAGATGTTGTTTTAAAAAACGTTAATTGGGAAATCAAGAGGGGGGAAAAGATTGGTTTAGTTGGCTCTAATGGAGCAGGTAAATCAACTCAATTCAAGATTTTAATAGGGGAGGAAGATCAGACAAGTGGAACGGTAATTAAAGAAGGGAATCCAAAAATTGCCCACCTTAAACAAGAGCTAGATTGTAATCCGCATAGTTCTGTTAGAGATGAATTAGAAAGCTCTTTCAAGGATTTGAAAATAGTTTCACAAAAACTTTCAGAAATTGAAAAAAAAATGAAGTCTTTGGAAGTTAATAAAGATTCTCAAAAACTTGATTATTTGGTGAATCAATTAGCAAAGTATCAATCACAATTTGAAGCTTTAGGTGGTTACAAAATGCAAGCTGAAGTAGAAAAGATTTTACCAAAGTTAGGATTTTCCTTAGATGATGCTGATAAATCAGTTGGTAATTTTTCAGGAGGATGGCAAATGAAATTGGCTCTTGGCAAAATTATTTTACAAAAGCCTGATTTACTTTTATTAGACGAGCCAACAAATCATTTAGATATAGAAACTATTTTTTGGCTTGAAGAGTATTTATCATCTCTAAAAATCGCGATTATTTTAATAAGCCATGATAGATACTTTTTAGATAAATTATGTAAAAAGATCATATTTATAGAGAGAGGTATATCTGAAACATATAATGGAAATTATTCTTATTTTATTGAACAAAAGTCTTTAAATGAAGAATATCAAAATAAAGCCTATCAACAACAACAAAAGGAAATTGAGATACAAAAAAAGTATATTGAAAGATTTAGGGCAAGCGCAACAAGAAGCACGCAAGCAATAAGTAGAGAGAAACAATTAAAAAAGATCACTAAAATTGATGCACCTATAGCAAAATCAAAGTCTCCTTCTTTTAATTTTCCAGAGTGTCCTCGCTCAGGAAAATTAGTGCTAAATATAAAAAATTTATCACATAGTTTTGATGACAAAATAATTTTATTAGATGTCAATTTAAAGGTTTTAGCGGGAGAGAAGATCGCTATTTTAGGTCCTAACGGATGTGGTAAATCTACATTACTCAAATTAATTATGAGAAAAATAGAACCTGAAATTGGTGAAATTAATTTGGGTAAACATAATGTATTTCCATGTTACTATGAGCAAAATCAAGCTAAAGCTCTTGACCTTGAAAAAAAGGCAATTGATCTAATATTTGATAAAGCTCCTGAATGGCCTCAAAAAAAAGTAAGAGCATTTTTGGGAGGATTTGGTTTCCAAAATGATGCTGTGTTTAAATATGTCAGGCAACTTAGTGGCGGAGAGAAGGCCAGTTTAGCATTAGCTCTTATGATTATGAATCCAAGCAATTTTTTGCTTCTAGATGAGCCTACAAATCATTTAGATTTAGAATCTAAAGAAAATTTAGAAAAAGCATTAAATAATTATAATGGAACCGTTTTCATCATCTCGCATGATCGATATTTTATCTCAAAGATAGCAAATAGGATTATTGAAATAAAGGATTGTCAGTTAAGTTCTTATGAAGGTAACTATGAATATTATTTAGAGAAACAAAAAAGTAAAAGCAATAAAAAAATTTAATTAAATTAATTTTTTAATTTAAAAAGAATTTCTTTTAAAAAACTTTACATTGCTATAGGCAAGAAAACTCATTTATCTTTACATTGTTCTACGTATTTACTTAATCTTATTAATACAAAAGATTTCAAATATTTTTATGAAAAATTATGATTTAAACGAAAAAAATTTTCAAATATCTGATCCCCTCGATAGTTACTTTGAATGTATTTCTAGTTGTGACATTAGTGACGGAGTTTGTATCTCAAAATGCGTAGAATTACTTAAGGAAAATCAAAATTAGTAAATTTAATTTCTTGATAAATTGCTAATATCGGTTGGCTTAACTTTTAATCTAATTATTTTATTACCTCGCTTCAATGAAATATTTATAGATTTTTTAATCCCATTATTACTTATTGAACTTATTACGTCTGCTGAGCTCGTAACATCTACTTTTCCAACTGAGAGAATTATGTCGTTGATTTTAATCCCACTATTATAAGCAGGGCTATTTGGAACAACATAACCAACTTTTACCAGATTTTTATTTGTTTCATAAGATGTTTCATCTATCAGACTAACTCCAATCATTGGATGTATTACTTTTCCATTTTTTATTAATTGATTAGCTATTTCTTTAGCTTTGTTAATAGGGATTGCAAAACTTAAACCTGCTCCAGGTCCTGATCTAATTAAGGTATTTATTCCAATAACATCACCATTACTATTTAGTAATGGCCCTCCTGAATTCCCAGGGTTAATAGCAGCATCTGTTTGTATGAGTTCGAATTTTTTATCATATATACCTAATTCATTAACATTTCTTTTTAAATTGCTGATTATTCCAAGTGTCACAGTATTTTCCAACCCAAATGGATTACCAACAGCGATAGCCCAATCACCAACTTTTATTTTTGTTGAATCCCCGAGAGTTGCTTTTGGCCACGGTCCGTTGCCTTCAAGTTTAATAATTGCCAAATCAGTAAATAAATCTAGACCAATTAATTTACCCTGTATCTTTTTCCCATCTGATAAACCTACAATTACTTTATCTGATCCGTTTACGACATGAGCATTAGTCATTACAAGGCCTTCTTTAAATATAAAACCACTGCCTTGACTTTTTTCTATTTTTGGTTTCATATTATATGGCGTTTGAAATCCAAAAAATTTTTCAAAATAAGGATCTATGAATATTCTTGAATCCCTATTTAATTTTCTTGAACTAACGTATCTTTGAGTATCAATTGTTACTACAGAAGCCCCTGTTTTTTCTACTGCTTTAGTGACGAAAGATGATTCTGAAAATTGTGCATTCTTATAAAAATTTGTCTTTGATGTTTGTTGAGGTGAAACACCAGGAATATTGGTAAAACTAAAAGTTAAAATTGAAACGAATATAAATTTTTTAAAAGAATAACTTTTTAATTTTGATTGTCTTATATTGCTCAGAAACATTAAAAGTAATCTTTTTTTGTATAAATTCATAATAACTATATAGATAAAAATTTTTACTAATTAGAAGAATTTATTTATTTAATTTAGCTAATTTTCATTTTTTAGGGCTATTATGGGATTTAAAGAACCACTTAATTAATAAACTAAATGAGCCTTTTATTTCCAATAATATATTCAGCAGCACTAACTTATTTAGTTTGGAAGGCTTTTAAAGTAATGTCCACTGGCTGGGGGATATCTGATAAAAAAGAAACTATTAATACAAACTTTAAACAAAGTAAATACACTATCCATCCTGAACTTCTTGATAAGTCAGGTAACATAACAGAAGAAGAACTCCTAACAGTAAGGTTTTCAAATGATAATGATAATTCTTTGGAAGAGAAAGGTAAAACTCAAGATTAATTAAATTTTATAAAAACCATAGGTAAACAAATTGGAATTAAAAACTAAAATTGTAACTTCTGTAATTAGATCACTTAAGTTGCCACCAAGGTTTAGATTAAAAATTGTTAAAGAAGATCCAGTTAGGCTTGAGTTAACTTTAACTCCTTCTTATGGAAAAAGTCCTATTATTGTTGGTTTAGTTGAGTCTTTAGATCTAGTTGCGAGAAGAGACAGAGAAGGTCGAATTCCCAGAGATCTACAGGGTACATGGGATTGGACTGTAAGACATGGAAAAGTAAGTACTGGAGGATGGAATCCAATGCTGAAAGAAGCTTTGCAAACAATGTTTGAAACGGGGCTACCAGCTATCATTTATGAAGAATCAACTGGCGATGAATATAAGCCTGTTGATGGCGCTAGACATATTAAATAATTCATTAATTATTTCTCATAAATAATACTTCATAACGTTAAAATAGTAGTAAATATTAAATGAATCATGAATGAAAAAAATCAGCCTAGATTTGGGTTCGTTAATTTTGCGGAAACTTGGAATGGTCGGATGGCTATGATGGGTATACTGATTGGCTTGGGTACAGAATTAATAACTGGGCAAAGTATTCTTCGTCAAATTGGAATAGGTTAATAATTATTAGGTAGGAAAAATTATTTTATTTCTTCCGCTTTAACTTCAATGATCCTTTCACTGGGTTTATTAGTTGTTTCACTTTCTAGATCGTGATGTTTGTTTAATTCAGCATTACAATACATGCAAACCTCGCTTGATCCAATTGATATAAATCCGCATTCACTACATTTATTAAAATTAGATTTTATCGAATTAAAACTTATCAATATTACTAGCAATATCAACAAAGGTATTAAAACAACTAAAAGCAAAACATTTCCAAGTAAACTAATAAAAAAATTAATCCCAAAAATCGGAACTATAATTAATAGAATTAAAGTATAGATTACTATTGTTTTATTTGCTTTTAAAAAATAACTCAACATAATATCTAAATCTTATTTCTTCTCCTATTTACTATAGACATACTAGCAATAACTACACTCCAACACTGTCCAAAGTACAATATGACTCCTAGAAGCCAAACCCATAAAGTAAGTACTAAAAAACCTCCTATAAATCCATAAGCTTGGAATCTGACTCCAAGAGATAGAATACTCTTACTTACCGCGAGATTAAGAGTGGTTAGTCCTATACCAATCAGAATAGATCCAGGTATTAACGGTCGTAAGGGAACTTTTCTACTTGGTAATAGCGCTTGCAGTAATAAAGCCATCAAAGAAAATCCTATTAAGGGGATTGCAAATTGGCCAACTTGTAATAGTGGTAATTTTTGAAATAAATCAGAAATAAAATTATTAGAGTTCGATATATTTTCTAAAACTGTACTTGGGATCATTCTAAGGTTCGCACTTATTTGATCTAACACCATTAAGAACCCAATAAAAAAAACTATCAAAAAAGCCTCAATTCTATTTCGAAGAAATTTTGATGCTTGTTCCCTCCAAGCTGCATTTACTCTTTTTGAGGGAAGTTCATCTTCCCAAAGTCTATCTGATCCTCTTTGTAGCGATAAATATGCATTCCCAGCAGTAAAAAGCAAAAACATTGCTCCTAAAATACCTGCTCCAAAACCTTGATCAATTAATTTAAATAAAGTGGTTTCTACAAGCTCAACAACCGAAGGAGGTAGGATCTGAGCCGCAACTAATATGATTTGTTGATCTAATCCATCTTGTTTCCCTAGGAACCATGAAGCTATAGAAAGTGATATTAGAAGTATTGGAAAAAATGATTGTAATGTGTAATAAGCAAAAGCAGCACTTAAATCGATACAATCTGATTTACTCCATCTTTCGCAAGCTCCCCATAAACTTTTAAGTATCCAAGTTGAGCTGCGCTGCATATTAATTTTCTTCAAATACCTGTAAAAGTTCTTACTTATTGTATCTAATAAAGGTATTTTTCAAGTAAATATATATTTATGATTCAACTATTTATCCAGCAATAAATTTCCCCATGGTTTTAAAATTTTTGTCTTTTCTACTGAACTACTAGCAATTAAGGGGAAGTTAACATTACTTAAGTCTTGCCCTTTTACTAAATCCAGGGGATTTGTTTCCAACCATTCAATAGAACAATTAAGTTCTTCGAGAAGTAACCAAGCTGCTGCTATGTCCCATATTTTGGGTGTAGATTCTATTGCACCAAAAGTTTGCCTCATAGCTACACTTGTTAAATTTAGGCTTGATACACCTAAAAGTCTTATTTTTCCTGGAAAAATTGAATTGGGCTTTTTTTGCAAAATTTTTATTGATCTACTACAAAGTGATACACATTCACTGCTTTTGTTGTTTTTATTAGGTTCTATTTTTTTGCTATTTAGCCAGACCCCCTTGCCTTTAATGCATATAAATTTCTTATTTAATGTGGGTATGATTAGAAAAGAAGATTGGGGTCTACCGTCAATAAATCTAGCTACAGAAATAGACCAATAAGGAATCCCCGCTGCAAAATTTGTTGTTCCATCTAGAGGATCAACTATCCAATATGCTCTTGTTTGAGGAATTAATTTCCCTCCTTCTTCACTAAGTACTCCCTCATTTGGTGCAATGCTAGAAAGACCTTCCACAATTGTTTTATCACTCCATAAATCACAACTCGTTATTAACGATCCATCTTCCTTATTGCTTGCACTAATGTTACCAAAGTCTTCCAGTTGGCGTTTACTAACCAATTCAAATAAATCTTCTAATTCTTTTAATTGTTGATTTGTTAATTCTGTTTGGTTCATCTGGTGATATAGCAAATAGATTCATTTTTTTTAATTTTATTATCGTTTTTGTCAATACAATTATTGTTTTTTTCAAGAAAGGTTAATCTTTCTAATTCATCTATAGTTGAGTTGTAGTTATAAATTGCGTTTATATTTTTAGATTTTGCGTCACTGTATTCTTTTTGCCTAATGAGTACATCTTTTAAAGTAGATATTCCAACATCATATCTTAATCTAGCAAGTCTTAAAGACTCTTTGGTTGATTTAATTTCTTTTAGAGAGGATAAAATTTTTTCTTCATTCAATTTTATGTTTAGATACGCTTTATTAATATTAGCTTTCAAAATATTCTTGATATTGTTTAAAGAATATTCTTCGGATTTTGCTTCTACTTTTTTTGCTTTTTGTGATTTTTTATTCTGCCCACCATCAAAAATATTCCACATGAAATTCAGGCTAATAGTATTTGTATATGCAGATGCACTTTTATCGGAGTTGATGGATAAAGCTAGGGAATCTCCTTTAGAAAATGCACTCGCAAATGTATTACTAAGATAAATTTTTGGTTTGTAAGAATTTAAGAATTTATCTGCTTGTTGTTCTTTGATTAATTTTTGAAGGGCAATATTTTTTAAAGAAAGACTTTTTTCTAAGCCAACGTTTATAGTTTTATTTAGATGAGAATTCCAATATCCAATTAGATTCTGATCTTTTTCAATTTTGAAATCATCCTTGATATTTAAAATTTCTATTAATGATAGTTTGTTTATTTTATGTTGAATTTTTTTTTCATTGAGAGATTGTTCATCTCTAGATAATTGAGCATCGGCTTCAAGAACTTCAAATCTTGTTCCAATACCAGCATCAAACTTTGATTTAGCATTTTCTAAACTAGTAATTGATAAATCAAGTGCAAATTGTTTATTTTCTATATCTCTAAATGATTTTTGGTATTTATGGTATCTCAATTTTGCCTCTTGAATTAAATCTTTTCTTTTAATTTCAAAATTATTTTTAGCAATTTTATAATTATTTTTTGCAATTTCAATTTCAGACCCTCTTAACGGATCTATTAAATCCCAACTAATGTTAAGTGTAGGATTAGCTGAGAATTGAGATGTTTTGGTAGTCTGTGAATTGCTATTATAATTTTTTCCTGCAACATATTTTGGTAATCCATTTGCCTGTAAATCTATTGTTGGATATTTTTGAGAAAGGGTACTTGAAAGGTTTAATTTTGCAGATTTTTCTAATTCTTTTAATGATTTTAGATCTTCATTATTAAAAATTAAATTTTCTATTTCTTGATATTTGATGAAAATCTCATCTTTTTTTTCTGCTATTACCTCATCAATATTATTTTTCATTTCTCCAAAAATGGGTTTTTGTGTTGTGAGGTAAAAACTAAAAGGTAAAAATAAGAATGGTTTGATTATATTTCTAAGCATAATTTAAATTTTTGTTATTTTTAGATATGCCAATTAGATCTCTTATAATATCATCTGTATTATCAATTACGTGAATTTTAGTATTTAGAGCTTCTTCTACTTCGCTTAATTTTTTATCATCTAAAAACAAATCACTGTTATGCTTTAGCATTATTGATGGTATGAAGATTTCATCTCCAAGTTCCTTGTGTTTCAGACCAGAAATTAAATCAAAACCTGTTAATAGTCCTGTCACAACATGCTCTTGTCCCCAGTAAATACTTGGTAATCCGAATAAATTGATAGTCAGTCCATCAATTTTATTTAACTTTTTGACGGTTGGAAGAAGTGCTTCGTAAACTAATTTACCAACAATCCAACTGACTCTTCTTTGTTTATTTATCTTCTTAGGAAGGTTTTTAGTTTTTTCTTTTAATGTTTGAAGAAAATTTCTAATTGATCCCACACCGTTAGATTCTTGAGGCATATTTTCGTATGTTTTATAAGTTGGTAGTTTGATACCACCAATTAAATACCATTCGTCAGCAAGCCAACAAAAGCGAGTTCCAAGTATCTCTTTTAGATTGATTTGAATTTCTTCAACTTCTTTAATTATTTTTTTTGCGTATTCTTTATTTATCGACTTTAGACCATCATTTTCTGGTCTAAATTTTGTTAGACCTACCGGTACTACTGCAACAGAGAGAACTGTTTTAAAAGCATGTTTATGAAATTCAGCAAGTTCATAAATTGATTTTTTGAGAATTTCGCCATCATTTATTTCAGGACAAATAACAATTTGAGCATGTAATTGAATATTGTTTTTCTGGAACCATAAAATTTGATCAAGAATTTTTCCAGCTTTTTTATTTTTCAATAAGTTTTCTCTAGTCTTTGGATCTGTTGCATGTACTGATATAAAAAGAGGTGATAATTTTTGCGTAGAGATTCTTATCCAGTCTTCTTCCTTTAAATTTGTGAGAGTTAAATAAGAACCATATAAAAAACTAAGTCTATAGTCATCGTCTTTAACATAAAGACTTTTTCTCTTCCCGCTTGGTTGTTGATCTATAAAACAGAAAGGGCATTTATTATTACATTGTTTAATTGAATCAAATAAAGCATCTTTAAAATTAATTCCTAAATTAGTATCTTGATCTTTTTCAATACTGATGTTGTGAATCTTTTTATTTTTATCTAAGACCGAAATTTCAAGAAATTCTTCACTAATGAGAATTTGATAATCAATGAGATCTCTAGGTTTTTTTCCATTAATGCTGATAATTGAGTCTCCTGATTCAAAACCAATATCGTCAGCAATAGAATTTACTTCAATACTTTCAATTAATGCAGGACTAATTTTATAGTTAAAATTTGGTACTAAAAGATCATTTGAATTTTCTTTGAAATTAATTTCTTGCCACACAACTAAATTCCAAGTACTTTACTTTATACATATTCTAAACTTATAAGTGTCTTAGGGTGTATTAAAATATGATATTCGCAGTTTTACAAACCACGATTTAAATTAATAAGAAAATCTTTAAAGTCGATTTCCTTGGAAGAATTAATTACTAAAAATTTAAATGACAAAAGGAATTTGAAAAGTGAATTTCATAGTGAATTTGATGTTTATAACAGTACATTTTTATCAAAGCCAATTTATTTAAGATTATGGTCTTCCCTTTTTGTGATTTTACCAATTTTCCTACAAGCTCCTTGGGTTAGGATTGAGCCAGTAAGTGCTCTTTGCTTTACTTTTCCATTAGTTATTACATCACTTTTTCTTTTACGTATAAAATCTAATAGATGGTTTGTTGTTGGCTCATTATTACTAGGAGTATCAGGTAGTTGGCTTGGAGGATGTTTGTTCTGGGGATGGTTAAGTCCATATCCAATTCTTCATATTCCAGTAGAGGCTGTAGTACTGCCTTTAGCTTTAGTTGGTTTGGATACTAAATGGAAAATTGGTTCAAGTTTTTATATCTCTTCTTTGTTTGGAACTGCTGTTACTGATATTACAATTTTTCTTACCGGAATAATGGACAGATGGAAGGAAGTTATTACTGCAGATTCTGCTCATGCCCCTTTGATACTTCAAAAAACATCTGAGAATCTTATTCAATTTAAATCAATATCTATAATTATTGTTGCCGCAATTATACTTTGGTTTGTTTCTAAAGAAATTTTTAATTCTGCCTCTGCAAATTCTACTAGTGGCAAAGCCCTTCTTGTTTCAAGTTATGTAATTCAAACGACACTAATTGTAGATGGTATTTTTATTTTTTTAGCTATTATTCAACCAACTTTTAGTGGCTTAGTTTGATGTTAAGGCAACCCTTTTCACAAGAACTAATATCTTTTGATAACTGGGATGTAATCGTAATAGGTGCTGGCGCAGCAGGGCTAATGACCTGTCTAGAATTGCCAGTAAATTTAAGGGTTTTACTTTTAAATAGGAATACTAGTAAAGCTTCGTCAAGTAGATGGGCTCAAGGTGGAATAGCATCTGTTGTCAGACCTGATGATTCATTTGATTTACATGCCGAAGATACTCTAAAAGCAGGAGATGGTTTATGTGACCTTAAAGCAGTTGAAATGCTTGTGCGAGAGGCGCCAGGTTGTGTTGATAGGTTACAAAACTTAGGGATGATTTTTGATCAAAGTTTTGATCAACTATCTACTACTCTAGAAGCAGCCCATTCTCGCAGAAGAGTTCTGCACGTAAAGGATAGAACGGGAAGGGCACTAGTAGAAGTTCTAGAGGATCATGTTGAAAGCAAGGGCAATATACTCCATTGCAGAGGTGTAAGAGTAACTGAACTTTTGATTGAAGATGGCGAATGTAAAGGCGTTCAAGTGCTTGATGGATCTAATTTATATTGGATTACTTCAAGAGCAGTTGTTTTAGCCACTGGTGGTGGTGGGCATTTATTTACAAATACTACCAATCCTGCTCAATCTTCAGGAGAGGGGATTGCTCTTGCATGGAAAGCTGGTGCTGCTATTGAGGATCTTGAGTTTGTTCAATTTCATCCAACTGCTTTAAAGTTTTATGGTGCTCCTTGTTTTTTAATATCTGAGGCACTTAGAGGAGAAGGAGCAGTCTTAGTTGATAAAAATGGCCTAAGTCCAGTTAAAGATCTTATCAATAGAGATTTAGCCACAAGGGATCAAGTCAGCAGAGCAATAATGAAAAATATGAATGATAATAATACTGAGCACGTTGGTTTAGATCTTAGATATATTGACCCAGAAAAACTCGTGGTTCAGTTCCCAACGATATTAAGTAGATGTCAAGATTATGGTGTAAATCCCCTTAATGAAGTTATACCAGTTGCCCCTGCAGCACATTATTGGATGGGGGGAGTTAAGACTGATTTAAATGCTTCTACAACCACGAAAGGGTTATATGCCGTTGGTGAAGTAGCTTCTACAGGGGTTCATGGTGCCAACAGATTAGCAAGTAATTCCCTTATGGAATGTCTTGTATTTGCAAGAAAAATGTCTTCAATCGTTTTAAGTAGCTCAAAGACTTTTGGTAAATTAGTAAGATCACCTAAAAATTTTGATAATCAAGATTTTGAGGAAGATCATATTTCTATAATTGCTTTAAAGATTGATGAATTGAGAAAATCATGCTGGGCAAATTTAGGAGTTTCACGAAATAAAAATAATATGATTAGTTTTTTAAATAATATAAAAGCTGATATGGATAATTTGCAAAAAAATTCCTTGGTAAATAGTCTGGAAAAAATTGAAATAGATCAAACAATTAAGTTTAATGAAACTAATAGGAGAGCCTTAAATCTTTTACTTGATTTAAAGAATAGACAAATAACAACTATAACTTTATTAAAAGCTTGTCTTTTTAGAGAAGAAAGTAGAGGTGGGCATTATAGAGATGATTTTCCAGATAAAGATAAAAATTGGGAATGCCATACTAGACAAAAGTTAGATCAAAAAATTCATAAAAGATTTACTAAAAATTAGAATCTCCTTGATAGCTTGTCTTTATGGCTAATTCATTCAGGTCGCGAGTACCACTAATGATTTCTCCATTTATTTCCCAAGAAGGAAATCCACTTATTCCTTTCGTTTGGCATAGCTCATACTCATTATCTTTACCATCTTTTGCACATTCAACTACTTTTAATTCTTTAACTGCTTCTTTACCAAATAATTGTTTCTGATCGTGACAATGCGGGCACCAGTAT
>Ga0310343_10001376_pt1 | contig 12380 bp, 13 predicted proteins | sample HC15DNA2025_MG_FD_203519 | JGI IMG/M metagenome (GOLD analysis project Ga0310343, IMG submission 203519) | Marine microbial communities from station ALOHA, North Pacific Subtropical Gyre - HC15-DNA-20-25_MG | ecosystem: Environmental > Aquatic > Marine > Oceanic | place: Pacific Ocean: North... | reverse complement strand
GGTGGCCTGAAGATGCGACACCTTCGCACCGATGAGCGCAGGGAACATGGGCTCAAGGAACGTCAAACCGCCTTGCTGGTCGAACATGTCGGGCAATACAATGATCATGCGGTGGCCAAAAAGGCTGGCTTTCTCAAAGGAGACATCGTGATTTCCTTTGATGGAAGGGAAGACCTGCTGACCGAGACCGATGTCTTCGCCTACGTGATGCGGGAACGCCCGAAAGATTCCATCGTTGCCGTTCACATTCTCCGGAAGGGCCAGGAACAAACCCTGCGTTTCAAGCTTCAATGAGCCGGAGAAGTTGCCGGTTGCTCTGAGGCGGATGCTTCCGGCAGGATAGAGCGCATGGGAAGCAGTTATACGGACTTATCGAACGTGTCAGGGATCATTCGCCAGCGGCGATCGGTCAAGCCAACCTTCATGGACCCTGAAAAACCGGTCGATGCAACCCTTGTGGACACCTTACTGGAAAACGCCAACTGGGCCCCGACCCATGGCCTGACCGAGCCGTGGCGCTTCACGGTATTCACCGGTTCAGCCCGCCAGAAGCTGGCCGGATTCCTACAAGGTCTTTACCAGGTTCTCACACCCACACATGCCTTTAAGAGAGAGAAGCATGAGAAATTGGGCCGCAACCCACTTCTGGCTCCAGTGGTGCTTGCCATCTGCATGCAGCGCGGAAACAACGCAAAGATCCCGGAGTTGGAAGAGGTGGAGGCGGTGGCCTGTGCCGTTCAGAACCTGCATTTGAGTGCCTCTGCGGCGGGGCTTGGTGGTTTTTGGTCAACCCCGCCCATCTTGAGCTCGGCGGAAATGCGGGCTTTCCTCGGGCTCGGCGACAAGGACGCGTGCCTGGGGCTTTTTTATCTCGGATGGCCTAAAGAAGGTGTGACCCTCCCCGAGAGTCGACGCAGCCCCATGAACGACAAGGTCACCTGGTTTTGATTTCGCTTGCCCAAAAATGAATCTCGAACTGGAGCAACAGAGGGTTCTGGTGGTCGGCGCTGCCGGCACCATCGGCAAGGCGGTCACTCAGGCCTTTCTCCAGGAAGGGTGCTCGGTCATCCTCTTGGACAAAGATCCGCTCAAAAGCGAGGACTTTCCTCATGCACCTGAGCGGCTTCATACGATTCAAGGAGATGTCCGTCGGGCTGAAGATATGAACCAGGCAGTAGCCTATGGCAAACATCACCTGGGTGGGCTGGATCACGCCATCTATACCGTCGGGGCGGGCTCTGGTAAATATGGGTTCCCGTTCTGGAACTTGAGCCCAAGCGACTGGCCCAGCGTCCTTGAGATCAACCTCATGGGGGCCGTTCATCTGGCCCATGCTTTTGCTCCTGAAGCGATCCAGCAAGCGGGCCGCACCCTTTGCCTGATGAGCTCGGTGGCCGGACAAATCGGTTCGCAAACCGACCCTCCCTACAGTGCTGCCAAGGCCGCCTTGATCAATTTCATGCAATGCATTGCCAAGGATTTCGCGCCTCACGGCGCGCGCGCCAACGCCATTGCGCCCGGCATGGTGGTTTCAGAACTCAATCGCTCGGTCTGGGCATCCTCTCAGTCAGGATTGAACCCCGAGGAACAAACAACCTACGCGCAGTGGGGTGATGACAAGGTCAAGCGCGTCTCGCCAATGGGCCAGTGGCAACGCCCGGAAGACTGCGCCAGCATGGCCACCTACCTGGCATCGCATCATGCCCGTCATATGACCGGACAAGTTCTCAACATCGATGGAGGTCAGGTCATGCACGCCTGATCCCCTCCCCATTCTAACATCCTTGACACAAACCATGATCCTTCCTTTCGCACTTCAGAATCCACTCAGGCTCACCTCCCCTTACTTGGCCTCGCTTGCCATCTTTGTTTTGCTTGCCGTTTGCAACACATCGGCTGACCCCTGGCAGGAGGCCACCCATCATTACAGTGATAGCAAGGACGTGCGCATCCATTATGCCGCCATGGGCAAAGGGCCGCTGGTCGTGTTGATCCACGGCTTTCCCGATTTCTGGTATACCTGGCGTCATCAAATGCAAGCCCTGAAGGATGCCTACCGAGTGGTGGCCATGGACCAGCGAGGTTACAACCTCAGCGGGCAGCCCAGCGAAAAAGAAGCCTATGCCATGTCCCATTTGGTTCAGGACGTACTTGGCGTTCTGGAGGCCGAAGGCGCCTCGGAGGCCACGATCGTCGGACACGACTGGGGAGGTGCGGTGGCCTGGCAGGTGGCCCTCCGGCATCCGGAAGTGACTCGCAACCTGGTGATTCTGAACCTACCCCACCCCAACGGCCTGATGCGGGAACTCACCCTGAATGAATCACAGCGTCGCAACAGTGCCTACGCCCAAACCTTCAAGCAAGGCAGCCCGAAGGATCCCAAAGTGTTCTTCGGTCGGGCCATGACCCCGCAGAACCTTGCCGGGTGGGTGAAGAGCCCAGCGGTTCGTGACCGCTACATCGAGGCCTTCGAACGCTCCAGTTTGTCCGGGATGATGGCTTATTATCAACAGAACTACCCCGACCTTCCCCCCAAAGGAAACAGCGAGCGCCTTGAGCCCGCCATCTCGACAAAAATCCAGGCACCGGTATTGATTTTTCACGGGCTCGAGGACCGAGCACTTCATGCCAATGGATTGAATCAGACGTGGGAGTGGCTCGCTTCTGAAATGACCCTCATCACCCTGCCTGGAGCCGGTCACTTCGTGCAACACGATCGGGCTGAGCTGGTATCATCACGGCTGCGATCGTGGCTCGATGCGCATCCTTGATGGTTGTGTGCCAAGGTGGCCCGATCGTCTCATCCAGCCAACCTCGAGGGGAGTCGGTCCGGAGTCCAGCCTGAGACCTCTTGCTCAAGCGTATCGGCTGCCGCTCCATGCCGCCAAACCCCATAGCACAGGGTTCGCAGTACATCGGTCTGCAAGGCAGGTTGGGCCAGCAAGCCGCCCAGCCACCCAGCCAGCACGTCCCCTGCACCTCCCTGCGCGAGGTAGGGATTGCCACTCAGGTGAACCGTCACCCGGCCCTGAGCCTGTCCCACCAGGGTATGGTGGCCCTTCAGGACGACCAAGGAGCCCCCGTAACGATCAGAAAGGGCTCGGAGGGCCTGCAGTCGATCGGCTTCCACCTCGGCCACCGTGCAACTTAGCATGCGGGCTGCTTCTCCCGGATGCGGTGTGATCACTCGAGGGGCCCCCACGGTTTTCCCTGTAGGCAGCCGATCCAGTGCAGAAGCATCCACCACCATGGCAATCGGTCGATTCATCCACGCATCTGCCAAGGTATCAAAGGTCTCTTGGGTCCATTCTTTCGAAGCCATGCCAGGACCTGCGACCAGACAGGTGAGCTTGCCGGGAAGCGAATCCTCGCCAGCCCAACTCTCCACCATCACATGCTCGAGTCGAGAAGCCACTGGATCATAGACCGAGGGCGGCACCCAGAGCCGAATCAGGCCCGGCTGGGCCGAGGCAGCTCCCCGAGCAGCCAGGACAGCCGCACCATGATAGCCAGCCCCACCCCCAAGGATGCCCACCCACCCCTGCGACCCTTTGTGGGCATGAGCGGGTCTGGGAGGAGGGAAACCGACGACATCGTGAGGATCGTAAGCGTGAAGCTCACTCAAACGGGGCTCCAATGCGTTCAAACCGACATCCTTCAGCAGCACCAGTCGCCCGGTGACGGCTCCTGCATGGGTCTTCAACAGAGTTTCCTTAAGCGCGCCAATCGTCCATGTTTCCCGCGCTTGAACCACGGGACCGATGATACCATCTCCCGTTGACGCAAGGCCGCTTGGCACATCCACCGATATCACGGGGCCGGAGAATCGATTCAGGACCTCCACGATCGAAGCCCAGACATCTTCCAAGGGGCGGTTGAGCCCAATACCAAAAAGCCCTTCGATCACCGCATCCGGCCCTTGGGCCAGATGGGTCTCGAGGCGTATCAGGTCTTCGGGTTTTCCATTCACGGAGAGCAGTTCGACGCGTCGCTGAAACAACCATGGAACCATGGCGCGGACATCGTCCCCGTTGTGCCCCGGCCCAGCCAACAACAGAAGACTATCTCCTGCCTGGCTTGAAGATAGGTAGCGAGCGGCCAGTTTTTTCCCGACCTGGGCAATCACATCCCAAGGGTCGATGCCCTCCGACCAGGAACGTTCTTCCCAGTCGCGCATGGCGGCTACTGAAAGTACCGGAATCGACATCTGAAAGCTCTGAGTGCCTGGTCTCAGCTCAGGCTCCATCCATCCCGGTAGGAGCGCTTGAGAAAGGCCTGCTTGTCACTCAGGTTGGTCATTTCCATTGCCTGTGCATTCCATTCGATGGGCTTGCCAACGCGGTAGGCCACATTGCCCAGGTGATTGGCCTCGGTAAGCGGGCCTGCATAACCAAAGTGGCATGTGGTCGGAGCCCCCGTACGACAGGCATGCAACCACTCCTGATGATGACCGATCGACTTGGGAATCCAGGGTTCGGGTCGCTTGAAAGTGGCAAAGCGATCTTCAGGTAAAAGAAGGTGCTTACCGTAATCGGACAGCAGCATGCCCTCACTTCCAATAAACAACACGCCACTGCCCCACTGGGGGATGTCTCCCCGAGTCCATGCTTCGGGTTTGTGGCTGCCTTGATGCCAGGTGAGCTTGAGTCCCGGTCGTCCCTCCCGAGCCGGATAGGTGTATTCTGCGGACATGGAAGCAGGAGCAATTTCCGGATGGGCAGGAGGCCCCCAGGCCCTGACAGCGCTTGGGGCATCGAGGTTCAGCGCCCAGAAGGGCAGGTCATTCCAGTGGCTCCCCAGATCAGACATGGTGCCGTTCCCGAAATCCCACCAACGATACCACTTCGGCCCGGGAAAATAAATATCGTGGTAGGGTCTCCATGGAGCCGGCCCCAACCAAAGGTCCCAATCCAGGTGCTCTGGCACAGGGCGCTCGCCCGACGGTCGTTCGGCACTCCAGACAATATCGCGGTTGGCCTCTGCCTGAGCCTGGGTCTGCCAGCCCCACGCTCGCGAAACCCACACATGCACTTCGCTGACCTCACCAATGGCACCGGATTGCACCAGTTCCACCACACGACGGTAGTTGTCTCCTGCATGGATTTGAGTGCCCATCTGAGTGGCCACCCCGGCCTTGGCGGCCGCTTCGGTGATCACGCGCGCTTCATACACATCGCGGGTTAGAGGTTTTTCGCTGTAGACGTGTTTGCCTTTTTTGAGAGCTGGCAACATGGCAAAGGCATGCGTGTGTTCGGTCGTGCTCACCACCACCGCATCATAGTCCATATCCGACGCATGAAATTCACGGAAATCGCGAAAGGTACGAGCCTCCGGATGTCGTTTCTGAGCGCCCTCGAGATGGTGCTGGTTGACATCACAGAGGGCAACCACCTCTTCTCCGGCGACCTGACTCAGATTGTGGCCACCTCGCCCCCCTACTCCGATCACGGCGACCTTGAGCTTGGCGTTGGGAGAGGCAACAGAAACCATGTTGGGAAAGCCCAGTTGAGAGGCCAGACAAAGGGCCCCACTCCCCTTCAAGAAGGTGCGGCGACTGGAGGCTCTTTTAGGTGAATACGTTCCGGGGTTCATGACTTCGAAAATGGCAGCAAACCGCTCAAAAGACAATCGGGGAATGAGGGCATCCAAAAAGGCAGCCCCTGTGCCATGCGGTACAGGGGCTGCCTTTGAAAAAAATGAAGTCAGGCGGAGGGTCCGCGCTTCACTCCCTAAACGTCTCCGAAGATGGTTTTCCCATCGGAGCGAAGATCGGAGCAAGCCTCGGCAATACGCTCGGCCATCCCTTTCTCGGCGGCTTTGAGATAACTCCTCGGGTCATAAACCTTCTTGTTACCGATTTCACCATCCACCTTCAGCATGCCGTCGTAATTCTTGAAGAAGTGATCCACAACAGGACGTGTGAAGGCGTATTGGGTATCGGTGTCGACGTTCATCTTGACCACCCCGTAATCCAACGTCTCGCGAATTTCTTCAAGAAGGCTTCCACTGCCACCATGAAACACCAGGTCCATCTCAGCTTCAGCACCATATTTGGCGACGACGGCGGCCTGACCATCCTTGAGGATTTGAGGCCGCAGCTTGACGGCACCGGGCTTGTAGTGTCCATGCACGTTGCCGAAAGTCGCTGCAAAGGTAAAACGGCCAATCGGATGCAAGGCTTCGTAGACTGCCAGCATGTCCTCAGGGGTGGTGTAAAGATGCTCTTCGGGGGTATCTTCAGTGCCCGCGGCACCGTCTTCCTCACCTCCCACAACACCGGCTTCCACTTCGAGGACGATCTCATTTTCTGCAGCAAGGGTCAGGTATTCCTTGGAAAGAGCGATGTTTTCATCCAGTGGCAGGATGGAGGCATCCAGCATGTGGTTTTGGAACAGGTTGTTTTCGCCACGAGCGCGCCGTGCTGCCGTTGCCTCAATCAAGGGCTTGAGAAAGGTATCCGCAGCCTTGGGTTGGCAGTGGTCGGTGTTCAACCCGACGAGCACATCATATTGTTCAGCCAGTCGGTGGGCTACCTCAGCCAGGATGATGGTTCCCTTGGTGGCGTCCTTGTTGTTCAATCCTGAAGCGAACTGGCCGGCACCGGTGGAAAACTGGATAATCCCGTCGGATTTCATGTCGGCAAAGGCCTTGAAGGCGGCATTCAGTGTCACAATGCTGGTGCAATTGATGGCAGGATAGGCGTAGGAACCTTTCTGTGCGGCATCAAGCATGGCGGCAAATTGCTTCGGAGTGGCTATGGGCATAGATTTGTATCAGTTGTATTCAGTTCAATATAAAAAACGGGGTTGGAATCCCCGGTTGGGAAGGCACACTTTAGGCAAGAGACGCCCAATGGAAAGCCTAAATTCCATCCTTTCCACCCATTTGTGCCTCTTCTAGGATAGCTGCGCTTTCTCGAGTCAGCTCCCCGAGAGGGCATTTCAACTCCAAAGCTCATGAGCGACTCATTCTCGAGGCGAAACCTGTTTCGACTAGGCATCCGGGATCTGGCAACTGCCTGGGGCCAAGCTTCGCGAGAGTCCTCCCAAAAGCGCGCGAAAATCGTTCCCAAAGTGCGACCCCCAGGTGCCTTGGAGGATGAAGCGGCCTTTCTCGACACCTGCACCCGCTGCCATGCCTGCATGCAGGCATGTCCTTTTGACATCATTGAAGTATTGGGCCCTCTAGCCGGCAGAGCCGAAGGCACCCCCTTTCTGAGAATTGACCAAAACCCGTGTCACTGGTGTGGCACCATGGACTGCGTTCACGCATGCCCATCGGATGCCCTTTTCATGCCCGACGATGGCAAGGTGCCCGCTCTGGGAAAGGCCTTGCTGGATGAAAACCAGTGCCTCAATGCCGAAGGCTTTGCCTGTGATACCTGTGTGATGTTTTGCCCCTCGGACCTTCAGGCTATCACCATGAAGGACCCTTTTCCGGAAATCGACCAGGAACGCTGCGTGGGCTGCGGCTTGTGTATCTTCCATTGCGAAGCCTCCCCCAAGGCGATCACATGGCAACCCCTGGCCGAACCCTCTGAGCCCTCTCAGCCTCCAACGACCAAGGATACTGCGTAAGAGCTGGCGCATCATGCATCCACTTGCCAGCTGGCCTTGGAAGCCTTACAGATGAAGCATCATGTCGGTTGAGCCATCAGTCGAATCACCCCAGCCGCTCCCTCCCGTCGAACCTACGGGCTTTTGGTCCCGATTTCCTGTAGGAAAAAACCCTGGCCGCACATTGTACCGGTTATTTTGCATGAGTCTTCTGGCCTTGGTCACCTTCACCCAGTGGTTGCTGCCGATTCGAGTGACAGGATACAGCATGTTTCCCACCTATCGTGATGGTCAGATCAATTATGCCAACCGGTGGGCTTACCGCTGGAAAACCCCAGAGCGTGGGGATGTGGTGGTCATCATGACTACCGGAGAACAGGTCACCATTCTCAAACGTATCGTGGGCATGCCGGGTGAGCGGGTCCGCATGGAAAACGGTCGTATTTACATTGACGGAGCGCTCCTGGAAGAAGCCTACATCCAGCAGGAAGGAGGCTGGCGGCAAAAGGAAATTCAACTTGGCCCAGAGGAATATTGGGCCATTGGCGACAATCGCGTGGTCAGCGAATTTGGTATCGTATCGCTTTCCCGCCTGGCCGGCAGGATCTTGTTTTGAGGCCCTACCTGTTGATCCTGGGCATGGTGGGAATGGGGCTCTTGGCCTGGAAACTCTTTCCATTGCTCCATCCAGACGACCGGACGCGCATTCAACGTCGAATACACCAGCTGGAAGCAAGCATGTCGTACGAAGGAGGAAGCGGAAACTTTGCACACGCCCGTGCAGCGGACAAGATCAGGAGTCTCTTCACAGCCGACGCCAAAGTCGAACTGCAGGGAACCCGGAGCCAGTGGCAATTATCCGGCCGAGGAGAAATTCAAAGTGCTGTCCTGCAGGCAAGAAGGCGGTATCCCGAGGGAATTCAAGTGAAGCTGACCGACCCCCTGTTTGAGGCTGTTTCCCCAAGACAAGCCACCCATCTGATTACAGCCAGGGCAAGCTCAGGAAAGGGAGAAGAGTTGATGCTGGCGATACTTGAAATGACTTGGGTCAAGCAGGAAGAACAAAAATGGCACCTCCAGAAGGTAGCCCTTCGCGAGGGTCTGGACTGGAGCACGCCGTTGGGAGCTTCTCAATAAACAGCGTGTGATCCACACTGCCTCCAGAAAAAAGGACAGCCAGGCAGTGCCTGGTGCACCAAAGTGGACTCAAAAATCTGAAAACGTTATTTCGAGGACTGCTTGGCAGCCTCTTTCTTGCGTTTCAGATAAGCTTTGCGACGTTTGCGTTTCTCTACTTTGTTGTGTTGTTGTCCCATGATAGTATGTTTACTAAGGTTGCACCCAAGAGCTGGGGAATATGAACAGACTGCAGCAATCATTCAATAGTATTTTATGCCTCTTTTCTCTTTTGGCATGTGCGGGATGTGGCACGACTCAAAAGAAAGATGTCCAATACAGCCTCATACAATTTCATCTCGAAGCCAGGCTGGATGGCACGGAGAGAACCACGAGAGTCCCTATTTTTAGAGCCAACCCCGTCTACATCGGCATTCAGACCTCTCCGTTCATCGATATCGGTTATCTCCAAAAGGTGACTCTCGTTGAGAAACTGGGGAGCTACGCTGTGGAAGTTCAGTTTGATGAGACAGGGATCCGGCGCATGGAATCCTTTACCACCACCCATCGTGGCAAGCGTCTGGCCATCTTTGCCAACTTCATGTTTGAAGACACCGAACAAGCCAGGTGGCTGGGGGCACCGGTGATCCAGCAAACCATCAAGGATGGGATCCTGACCTTCACTCCGGACGCCTCCAGAGCGGAGACAGAGAGTCTCATCAAGGGTTTGAACAATGCCATTGAGGAAATCAAAAAGCCTTATGTTTTTTAGCCTTCGGGCATGAATATGATCTACCGCCTGATTTTGCTATGCCTTTGGCTTGGCTTGGGGTCCTCCTTCGCCGAGGATCTGGTCTTTCACATCCCGACTCCTAACCGAGCCTTGTTTGATGGCACCGAAGAGGGAAACAAAGCGTTTTTTGCCCCGACCACCAGCGGGATTTGGCAAAGTGGTCGATATGGATGCACCCGTACAGCCGGTTGGCAGTTTCACGAGGGGATCGATATTCTTTGGACCCAGAAGGACCGCAAAGGTGAACCCTCAGACCCAGTGTTCGCCACGGCCGACGGTGTGATTTGCTATATCAACGACAAGCCTGGCTTATCGAACTACGGACGCTACTTGATCATCGGCCACCGGATAGAAGGCATCGAACTCTATAGTCTTTATGCGCACCTGAGCGCCATCGATTCAGAAGTAAGCCTGGGCCGTAAAGTCTTGGCTGGTGCACCTATCGCCACCATGGGCCGTTCTTCCAATGCGGCTCGGATCGCCCCCTATCGAGCACATCTTCACTTCGAATTGGCCATGGCGATCAATGAGCATTTTGACGATTGGTTTCAAACACGTAAGCCCGGCCAAATCAATGATCACGGCCCGTGGAATGGAAGAAATTTAATGGGACTGGATCCTGAGGCTCTTTTCAAGGAGCAATGGAGGCTTGGCAAAGCCTTCAGCCTCCTGGACCACTTCAAGCATCAGGATATTTACTTCAAGCTGAAAGTAGATTCACCATCCTTCCCATGGTTGAAACGATATGCGGCTTTGATCGAACCCGCCACCAGTGACGATCAAAGCCAGTCAGCCGAGATATCGAGCTACGAATTATCCTTCAATGCATTCGGGTTGCCTGTGGCTGCAAAACCCCTCTTCGGCGAGGATCTTGATAAGAGCAAGCTTTGGGAAGTGTCCTATGTCAATGAAGCCATCCACAAGGCTTTCAAGTGCTCCAAAAAGATCGTGCCCAAGGGTGATGGATATCAGCTGAGCTCTGCAGCCGATGAGTGGATGGATTTACTGACCTTCGACGTATCCCGCTAGTTTCCTCAGCATACGCCCATACACCTCGCTCAGTTGTTCCATCTCTGTCACGGCAACGTGTTCATCGACCTGGTGCGAAGTCTTCCCCACCAAACCAAACTCAACGAGATGAGGGCAATGAGGAGCGATGAATCTGGCATCGGAAGTGCCCCCACCCGTGGCAGGATCCGGCCGCAGGCCAGAGACTTCTTCGATGGCCTTCGAGCATAACTCCGTAAACGGACCCTCTTCGGTTAGAAAAGGAATGGCATCGCTCTTGGCGGCCAACTCATAACTCACGCCGGCCATACCCATGGCATCTTTTACCAATGATTCGACCTTCTCCACCGTCAAGGAAGGTCCATGGCGAATATTGAAGGATACATTGAATCTGCCAGGGATCACATTATTGGCGCCGGTACCCGCAGAAACATTCGTGATCTGGAACCCAGCTGGAGGAAAATGCGCATCTCCTTCATCCCAATTCCGCTCGGCCAATGTATGCAGCACCCATAAAGAGCGATGGACGGGATTGACAGCATGTTGCGGGTAAGCAGCATGACCCTGTAGGCCATGGATGGTCAAATGCCCATTGATGGAGCCACGTCGCCCTACTTTGATGGTATCACCGAACCTTTCAGCGGAGGTCGGCTCCGTGACGACACAATAGTCGACTTTTTTCCCTTGAGAATGCAACCACTGCAACACATCGGTGGTTCCATGATTGTTCGCTGGCTCTTCGTCGCCTGCGACGATGAAACCAATCCTCATAGGCATATCGGGATGCTCCTGAACAAATTTTTCGGCAGCAACCACAGCGCAGGACAAGGGCCCTTTCATATCAGCCGCTCCGCGACCAAAAAGCAGGCCATGGCGGATCTCCGGCTGAAATGGAAGGGATGTCCAATCACAGACATCACCCGGTGGCACGACATCCGAGTGGACTGCAAAGAGCATCAATGGCCCCTGATTGCCGCTCTCAGCATAAAGGCTCTGAACCCCAGCCCGTTCAATTTGCTCGACGCCGAAGCCAGCACGCTCCAACCGATTTTTCAGAATGGATTGTGCCCCACCATCCTCAGGAGCGATGCTGGGGCAGCGGATCAGCTCCATTGCCAGAGAGACCGATTCATGCAGGCTGTTTTCGGATGCGGCTTGATTCATGGATATGCTGACAACATGCCTTTTTTGTATTAAATTGCTACTGCAAAAAACGCCAAGCAATCCCCCGCAATTCGTTAGCCCTGATTGGACTGGCTTACCAACAGGATGAGACCAATGATCGGAGACAGAGAAAGACACTCTTTGCCACAGAAAAGAGCACTCGCCACCTGCCGCCAAAATTCCATGGAGCATCTGAAACTCATCCGCACAAGATCTCTGCCATGGATCCTTGCCAGCTCCGGTTGCAATCAGCCCCCCCCAATGATCCACCTGCTGGGCATGAACCCACAGAGACAACCCTTAGGAAGCATTGAATGATGCGCTTAGCTAAAAAATTTCCCTCCGTCATGGCAGGCGTTTTCCATCTTTGCGCTTGCCAAAGCAACGTATCTTCCCGATAAAGATGCCCCGCTTGCGGATTGCGCGGTTAGCTCAGTGGTAGAGCACCACCTTGACACGGTGGGGGTCACTGGTTCGAACCCAGTATCGCGCACCATTTTTCTTGGCGACTTTAGGCTGAATCCTCAGGACATCTCTACCATCCAGGATATTTGGGCACATGGCTGCTCAATCTCCGAAGTCTGGAAGGCCCACAAAACGCAGCAACAGCTTGTTGACGTATCACTTGCACAGGCAATCACTGAATACATCGCGCACCTAAAAGGGCTTCGACGCAGCCGGCGATATATCAAGGAAGTCGGGTGGGTGCTGCGCCAATACAAGGCCGCCATGCCATCGAATTT
>Ga0310343_10001375_pt1 | contig 12383 bp, 10 predicted proteins | sample HC15DNA2025_MG_FD_203519 | JGI IMG/M metagenome (GOLD analysis project Ga0310343, IMG submission 203519) | Marine microbial communities from station ALOHA, North Pacific Subtropical Gyre - HC15-DNA-20-25_MG | ecosystem: Environmental > Aquatic > Marine > Oceanic | place: Pacific Ocean: North... | reverse complement strand
AATTTAGATTCTTTAAGAGACTGGGGACATGCAAGAGATTATGTTGAGTTACAATGGAAAATTATTCAACATGACAAACCAGAAGATTTTGTTATTGCTACAGGTAGGCAAGAAAGCGTTCGTACATTTATTGAATTGACTGCTAGAGAATTGGGATGGAATAAAAGTAAAGATGAACCCGCCATAATTTGGAAGGGGAAGGGACTTGAAGAAATAGGAGTTAGAGCTGACACAGGTGACGTCGTTGTTAAAGTTGATCCGCGTTATTTTCGACCTGCAGAAGTTGAGACTTTATTGGGGGACGCTACTAAAGCTAGAGAAAAGCTCGGATGGAAACCTAAAACTAATTTGAATGAAATGATAAAAGAAATGGTTGATTATGATTTGAAAGAATCTCATAAAGAAGTTGTCTTAAAAGAAAAAGGATTAATAAAATCAGATTTAAACGAAATGATATAAATCAATTACCAAGATGGGAATAAAATTAACAGACCGTATATTTATAGCAGGACACAAAGGGATGGTAGGATCTGCAATATATAGAAAACTAAAAAATAATTCCTTTCAAAAAATACTGACTGCTGATAGAAATGATTTAGATTTAAGCAAAGTCGATGATGTGAAAAAATGGTTTAAAAAGAATCAGCCAGATATAGTCATTTTAGCTGCAGCAAAAGTAGGAGGAATTCTAGCTAATAATAATTATCCTGTTGAATTTTTATTAGAAAATATGAAAATTCAAAATAATGTAATAGAAACATCATGGAAGATGGGTGTTAAAAAATTTCTTTTTCTTGGTAGCAGTTGTATTTATCCTAAATATGCTGATCAACCTATAAAAGAAGAAGCATTACTTACTGGTGAACTTGAAGCAACTAATCAGTGGTATGCAATTGCAAAAATCTCAGGTTTGAAATTGTGTGAAGCCCTCAACAGACAATATAAATTTAATTCCATTAGTCTGATGCCTACCAATTTATATGGTCCTGGAGACAATTATCATCCTACTAATAGTCATGTTTTACCGGCGCTCATTCGGAGGTTTCATCAGGCGACTTTAGAAAACAAACAATCAGTAAATTGTTGGGGTACTGGTCTTTGCAGAAGGGAGTTTCTCCATGTTGACGATTTGGCAGAGGCCTGTTTATTTGTACTAAATAAATGGAATTTTGATAAAATTAGCTACTCAGCTTCTGGCGAAATTCTTAACCATCTGAATGTTGGCACTGGAATAGATCTCCCAATCCGAGATTTAGCAAATATGGTTGCTTATGCATGTAAATACAATGGGCAAATAAATTGGGACACTTCAAAACCAGATGGAACTCCAAGAAAACAATTAGATGTTTCAAGAATTAATAATTTAGGATGGACAGCTAAAATAGGACTCAAAGAGGGCATTCAAAGTACCGTAAATAACTATATTCATAACTGTTAATCCATAATTAATAATTTATTAATGAGAAAGCCCGACGCATTAAAGACAATACTAAAGTTGAATTCATGTTTATCTAATCAATCAAAAACAAAAATTATTTTTTTATTTTTTTTCAGCATTTTTTGTGCGATTTTTGAGAGTATTTCAATTGTTTCTGTTTTGCCATTTCTCTCAATAATTAGCAAACCTGATACATTTTGGAAAATAAAATTTGTTCGCACCATAGCAGAAAGATTTGGTATGGAGAGCTCATCAGAAATTATTCTTCCTATTACGTTATTTTTTATATTGTTTACAATAATTGCTTCCTTTACAAGATTAGTATTAATTGCACTTAATGATTACTTCGGCGCAGTAATAGGAAATGAATTAGGTACGAGGGCTTATCGATCAATGATATATAGGCCATACGGATTATTTATTCAATCAGATTCAAGTCATATAATAGCTACAATTACGAGCTATACAGGAAGTTCAGCAGCATCTATTCAATTATTTTTGCGATTAATTACTAACTCTTTATTCGTCATTTTAATATCAATAGGTCTTTTTATTGTTGATTTTAAGATATCTATTATTGCATTATTAATCTTTTCTATTTCATATCTTTTTATTGTTACTTTTACCAAGAAAAAGGTAAATCGTATTGCAAAGATTATCCTCGATGGCAAGCCAAAATTGGTAAGATTTTGCCAAGAAGGAGTGGGCGCTATAAGAGATATAATAATCGATCAAACCTATGAAATATATATTAATGCTTTTAACAAAGTAAATTTTGAGCTCAGAAAAAACGAAGCGAAAAGAGATATAATTGCTGCTTTCCCAAGATATTTATTAGAAGGGATAGGAATTATATCAATAGCTGGATTTGCATATTTTCTTACCATTTCAAATGATAAAAGTAATATTGGAGCTATCTCCATTTTAGGTACATTTGCACTTGGTGCGCAAAGATTATTACCTTCAATGCAAGGCGCTTACCAATCATGGATAGGTCTTAATGCTAATACTTATGAACTGAATTCTTTAATTGATTTCATAAAAATTCCCCACAATAATAAAAAACTTTTAAATATAAATAATAATAGAAGGTTTAAAAAAAAGATTAGTTTTTCTAACGTATTTTTTAAATATAAATCTGAATTGCCTTACGTTCTAAAAAATTTAAACTTAAATATATATGCTGGAGAGACAGTAGGAATTGTAGGTAAGACAGGCAGTGGTAAAAGTACATTTATTGACTTATTAATGGGTTTATTAAAACCCACTGAAGGTACGGTAAAAGTAGATGATGTAAATATAAATTCCTCATTGTCAAATCTCAAAGAATGGCATACTAAGATATCTCATGTACCACAAGATATTTTCTTGATTAATGGAACAATTGAAGAAAATATAGCCTTCGGAAAATTTAAAGATGAAATAGATAAGAAGAAGTTAATACTTTCTGCTAAACAATCCATGTCTTACGAATTTATACAAAACTTAGATAGAGGTTTTAAAACAATTGTAGGAGAAAGAGGAATAAGACTTAGCGGAGGACAAAAACAACGTATTGCAATAGCAAGGGCTCTTTATAGAGATGCTAATATAATTATTTTTGATGAAGCAACTAGTGCGCTAGATCAGATAACTGAGATGAATGTTATGGAATCAATTATGAAGTCTAGAAATGATATTACAGTTTTACTTATTGCTCATAGATTAAGTACTGTAGAGAGGTGTGATAGATTAATTCTCTTCGATAAAGGTAAAATATCAAAAATTGGTGTGCCTAGCGATATTATTCCTATTGTCGGAAAATTAAAAAATAATTAAAGTTATCTATATTTACTAATTAATATATGGCAACTACAAATATGTATCATAGATATATGGGTTACTAGGATTTGGGTCATCAAAAAATGTCTTTTCAAAAGATACAAATATTAAAGGCACATAAAGAAAAAAGAACTTTCCCGAAGAATATAAAAGAAGAAGAAAAAATATTCTTTTTAAAAGAAATAATTAGAAGCTATCAAGATATTTACATTGAAAGATATAGCAATTTATATTTTATCAACAATTTATTTTTAGATAATAATTTTAAAACAATAAAAAGAAAAAGTATGAAGTATCGATATTTCTTAAAATCAATATTAAATTATGGACTTCAGATATTTTTAGATAAGGATTTTTACAAATATCTTATATATAGATTTTATTTGGTTTTAAATAATGTTAGAAGACTTTTTTTACCTTTAAAGGAAATAGAAGATTGTTTTTGGATAACTGATGATGTTAATTGGACTAATTACTTTCACTGGCTAACAGATTTTATTCCTAAGATAATTTTATATGGGGATAGATATCCTAGTAGAACTCTATTGATGAGTAAGAGGTTTATGAATAACGCCCCAAATTTTGTTATTGAAAGTTTAGAGTTAGCTGAAATTCCTTTTTTAGTACTTGAAAATAATGTTAAATATAAAATAGCGAATATAGATTTAATTCCTCGCTTAGCTCCAACAGGGAATCAGCGTTCCGAATTATTAAAAGGAATTGCCTCTCACTTTAGAACAAACCTTTCAGTAAAAAATAAAGAACGTCGCAGGATATATGTATCAAGAAAAGAAGTTAATAATTTTCCTAAATACAATAAACGAATGATTTCCAATGAATCTGATTTCTTAGATATACTTGAAAGTTTTAATATTTCTTTAATTACATTAAGTGGTATGAGCTTGGAGAAACAAATAAATCTTTTTTCAGAATGCGATCTTTTGATAAGTATCCATGGTGCTGGCCTTACTAATATGCTATGGATGGATAAAGGGAGCAATATTATTGAAATAAGACAAAAGAATCCTTCTAATGATAATTGTTATTTCTCAATGTCCTCCTCTCTCTCTCATAATTACTACTATCTTCAAGCAGAAAAAGAAGGAAATCCAAATAATTTTCAGGATCAAGAACTTAAACTCGAGCCTTCAGATTTGTTAAATTTGCTAAAAAAAATACTTTAATTTTATATACATAGATTATTATTTATTAAATAAATGAACATGAAATATTAAATATGAGCCTAGATCAAGTAAGACACCTAGTGACAGGTGGAGCTGGCTTTTTAGGTTCTCATTTAATAGATAGACTCATGGAAAAAGGTGAGGAAGTTATTTGCCTTGACAATTTTTATACTGGTCGTAAAAGCAATATAAGGAAATGGATTAACCATCCAAATTTTGAATTAATAAGACATGATGTTACAGAAAAATTATTCATTGAAGTTGATCAAATTTGGCATTTGGCTTGTCCAGCATCTCCTGTGCATTACCAATATAATCCCATAAAAACATCTAAAATTAGTTTTCTGGGTACTCTAAATATGCTTGGTTTAGCAAAAAGAGTAAAAGCTAAATTTCTCATGGCTTCCACAAGTGAAGTATACGGAGATCCAGAAATCAGTCCCCAGGATGAAAATTACAAAGGTTGTGTTAATCCAATAGGAATACGAAGTTGTTATGACGAAGGGAAAAGATTAGCAGAAAGCCTTTGTTTCGATTATCACAGAAGACACGATGTTGATATAAGGGTAATGCGTATTTTTAATACATATGGAACAAGGATGCTAATTAATGATGGTAGGGTTGTGTCAAACTTTATAGTTAATTCATTAAAAGGTAAACCATTATCCATTTATGGTGAAGGACTACAAACTAGAAGTTTTTGTTATGTTGATGATCTCATCGACGGAATGATTAAACTTATGGATAGTAATTGTATTGGACCTGTAAATATAGGAAATCCTAATGATTTTACAATCATTAAATTAGCGGAAATAATTCGCGAAAAAATAAACATGGACCTTAAGTTTGAATATTTTCCATTGCCTCAAGATGATCCGAAACAAAGAAAGCCGAATATAGAAAAAGCAAAACGTGAGTTAAATTGGGAGCCAAAGATAGAATTAGATCATGGACTTGATAAAACAATTAGTTATTTTAAGGACCTTTTGAAATTATAAAATGAATAAATTAGAGCCAATGAAAGTGAAAAAAATTACATGCATAGGTGCTGGATATGTTGGGGGCCCAACTATGGCCGTTATTGCTGATAATTGTCCAGAAATAATTGTTACTATCGTTGATATTGACGAAAATCGTATTAATGCATGGAAATATAACCCTATTAATGAATTACCAATTTATGAACCAAAACTTGGAGAAATTATAGAAAGAGTGAGAAATAAAAATTTATTTTTTTCTACCGATATAAGTGAATCAATTGCGAATGCTGATATGGTATTTTTAGCAGTAAATACGCCAACAAAAACTAAAGGAATAGGCTCTGGACAAGCTAGTGACTTAAGTATGTTAGAAAGCTGTTCAAGGGAGGTAGCGAAATGTTCTAGGGGACATACAATAGTCGTAGAAAAAAGTACTGTTCCTGTACGAACCGCAGAAGTCATTAAAAAGATACTAGATGCAAATTTGAAAAAAGAAGATTCATCTAATCCTCAACAAACTTTTTCCGTAATCTCAAATCCTGAATTTCTTGCTGAAGGGACTGCTATATCTGATTTAAATAATCCTGATAGAGTTCTAATTGGAGGAGATAATGAGTTGGCAATAGAATCATTAGCAGATATATATTCCCATTGGGTAGACAGGAGTAAAATTATAAAAACAAATTTGTGGAGTAGTGAATTATCAAAATTAACTTCAAATGCTTTTTTGGCTCAAAGAATAAGTTCGATAAACTCCGTTGCTGAAATCTGTGAGGTTACTGGAGCAAATATAAAAGAGGTTTCAAAGGCTATAGGTTTGGATAATAGAATTGGTAAAAAATTCTTAAATTCTGGTCCTGGATTTGGAGGGAGTTGTTTTCAAAAAGATATCCTTAACCTAGTTTACTTATGTGAATATTTTGGATTAACAAGAGTTGCAAGATATTGGCAAAGTGTTATCGAATTAAATGATTGGCAACAAGAGCGTATATCAAAACTGATCACCGAAAATTTACTTGGCAATATTTCATCTAAATTTATACTTATACTTGGGTTCGCTTTTAAGGCAAATACAAATGATACAAGAGAATCTTCGGCAATTCAAATTTCTTTAAATCTTCTAGAAGAGGGAGCAAATCTTTTAATTCATGATCCTCAAGTTAATTCAAAGCAAATAAGCTTAGATTTAAGAATTGAAGAGACAACTTCTTTGAGCCCTGATACAAATTACAATAATAAAGATAAAGGTAAGTGGAAATATGTAAATAATTTATCTAATAGTTTTTCACAAGTTGATGCTGTTGTAATTTTGACAGAATGGGAAGAATACAAATTGATAGATTGGAAAAAAGTAACTAAAAAAATGCGCAAGCCAGCTTGGGTATTTGATACACGTTTGCTTTTGGAAGAAAAAAATATAACTGATGCTGGTTTGAATTATTGGTCAGTTGGAAATGGTAGATAAAGATAATTTTACGATAATATTTGATAATGCAAGTAGTGCACATAAAGAAGGATTTATTGAACATGTCAGTCTTAATTCGAAATTAAGAATAATACATCTTCGAAAAAATATATTTAATATTCATCCCTCAGAAGAGATGAATAAAGATTCTAAATTTAATAAATTTAGATATTATTTCTCTACAAATAATTCAATTAATAAGATTGTTAAGCAAATTAATATAGAATTGATAAATGTGATTCAAGAAAAAAGAAAGATCAATTTTATATATTCATTTTTGGATTATAAAAGGTTAAAAATAATTTATAAATTAGCAAAAAAATTTCAAGAAAATGGCAAGGTTATTAACTTCATCCCTTATTTAGAACCAATAAGATTAAATGATTTTAAGGTACCAATTAGATTTCTAAAAATAAATTTAAGTTTAATACTTCAAAAAATTTTTTTTAAGCCAAAAAAGATTTTCTTAATTTCAAGTTTAAATATTTTTATCTATAAATTTTTTTTTAAATCTTTAGAAATTCATCCATACCAACAATCAAGATCTTACATTGAAGAATGTAAAAAGATAAAAATAATAAAATCAAGAAAAACTTTCAGAGTATTGTACGTAGGCCAGTTAGTTAGAAGAAAAAATGTTGAACTAATTCTAAAGGCTTGTTCAAGATTGCCCTTTCAAACTGAGTTGAGTATATTTGGTGATGGAAATGAAAAAAATAAATTAATAAAAATTGCAAACTTTCTTACAAAAAAATCTAACTTTAAATGTGTTTTTCATGGATTTTTGAATAATGATATTTTGAAAAAAAAATTAGGACTTTATGATGTTCTTGTTTTGCCCAGTAAGTTTGATGGTTTTGGATTCGTAGTTTCAGAAGCAAATTACTTAGATGTTTATAGTATCGTAAGCTCTCAAGTAGGAGCTAAAGATATAATAAATCCAAAAACAGGATCAGTATTTAATGAAGGTTCACTGCCAGAATTTATAAATCATCTTAATTTACATTTTATTAGAAGAGATTTTCCAAATGAGTTTTAAAAAATATTATCTACCGTTATTATTTGATTCAAAGTACTCAATATATCCCATAGGGAGAATAGGAGGTTTTGGATTAGGTAATCTTTTGTTCCCTTATTTCAGAGCATTATGTAGTGCAGTAAGAGATAGTGCTAATTTACTGTATCCGCATCACAATCAATTTCAACCAAGAAATTTTCTAAGAGAAATGAAAATGAGTTCGTTGCGAAATTACTCTTCAGATTTTGAAAAATTAGGCTGGTCATCAATTTCAAAAATTCATTCATTTTGGATTTATAAAACGAAAAATTGGAATTTTGAAGAAAATCTAAATAATAGTTCAAATATTATATTTTATGGATATAGAAATCATTTTTATGATTTAATTGACTTTAGAGATCAGATTAGAAAATATATTAATTTCACATTCAACTCAAATTTTGAAATTGATGATAATTATGTGGCCTTCCATATAAGATTAGGAGACTTTAAGCTAATAAATCAAAGTGTTGGGAGAACAAATATTCTAAATATGATGGATTATTTTACGAACGATAGGAACTTGAAAATCATTATTTACTCTGATACTGGAGAAAGATCAATACTTTCTTATTTAAATCTCAAAGTGTTACCTAATAATGTTTCTTATTCAAACTCTATAAGTCCATTGAATGACATTATACAAATGTCTAAGTTCAAATATATTTGTGGAACTCCTTACTCTAGTTTTGTTGAATGGTCAAGATTTTTAGCTGAAGAAAATCTGAAACAAAATTCCTTTTCTTTGATAGATAGAGAACTATTTAGAAAAGTTCGTATATCTCCATTAGACTGGGATTATTATGCCTAAAGATAAAAATATTTATAACATATTCGCAAGGATAGGAAAAACTGAATTTTCTTCATTAGCTAGTGAGGAATTATTAAAAGATCTTGTTTATAGTATCAATAAAAATAAACTCAATCCTCAAGTATTATTATTTCAATATCCCATTTTTTCATTCAAAGATCGGAAAAACTATTTCTATTATAAAGGTGGTCAAAATACTAATTATATTTTTGAATTACCTTCGACAAGTATAAAATTAATAAGAGACATTATTTTTATCTTTCAGATACTATATAAATCAATTAAAGATTCTAATAAAAACATCATTCTCTACAACATAAATCCAATTCATTTGAATCTACTATCTCTAATATATAAATTGATAAATTACCATATAATTTTTATACATGCTGATGGCATCATAATCCCTAAAGGCTTTAAAAATATCTTTAATTCAATTATAGTTTTTTCTGATTTTGCAAAGAAATTTTATCAAAATTCTAACTTTAAGAACGTATATTTTTCTTATCCAACAATAACAACAATGCCTATTAAAAAAACTAATGATTGCAGTAAATCAATTTCTAAAAAAGATATCAAAACTATAAAGCTTGTACATTGCGGTTCAATATCAGAATATAATTTGCCATCTGATAAATTAGAAAAATTATCTGATTTATGTTTATCTAATAAAGATATAGAAGTTATATTCACATCATCCCAAAAAAAAATTCCAGATTATTTCTTGAAATTTATTAATAAATCCCCTGAAAATATTATGTTTTTTGGAAATCTAAAAAAGAATGATCTTGAAAAGCTTTTAGATGATGCTTCTTACGGTTTAGACCTAAGAGATACAACAGAAATTAAAATTTCAGGCGGTACTGACTTTCCTAGTAAGATTTTATTATATATCAAGCATGATCTAAAAATAATATCCTCCAGGTCCATTGCGATTCCATATTTTTTAAGAAAAAAACTAATACCATTTGAATCGATTGAAAATTGTAAAGATGAATTTAACGTTACCTTTGACAATTCTATAAAGAAACATATTCAAGAAAATAGTCTTGATAAAATTTTAGTTAAAGCTATAAAAGCAAGAAAATGATCACTTACTCATTAAGTGTATTTATAATTTTGGATAAAATACTCAACATTGCGTATTTTGTAAATTTTCTATTTATACCTTATTTGATTTATATATACATATCAAAAAAATCTAAATTTAAATACAAAATTTACTCAATAATTGCCATATCTGCTTCATTCTTACTTTTAGTTCTCACTCTATTAAATAATACAAAAATAGGAAATTTTCAATTTATGGTTTTTAGGTCATTATCACTTGCAACTTTTTTTGTATCTATATTTGGTCTATTACCATTTAATCTTAATTTTCTTAGATGTTTCAGAATACCAATTATACTTTCAATACCATCTCTACTTTTTTTAAATAATCAACCACCTTTTTATTCCTATTCTTCAGGTGATTTTTCGGGTGCTATTGGTTTATTTGGATTTTATGGTTTAGTAGGGCTTTTTAATTCAAGCTTTTATTTTGCACAAGTACTTATTTCGTGGATAATATTTCAGCTAAATATAAGAAATACCAATTTTAAATTACCTCTTTTGTTTAAGAAGTTCAAATCTCTCGACTTTATGATTTTATTGGTGCTTCTTCTTTTTACAAATCGCAAAGCATTTATGGTTATTCTTTTATTCCCTCCAATTGCTAACTTTTTTAATTTAATAAGCAGATTATTTAATAATTCAGTAGCATCTTCTAAAAGAATTTTTTCAATTTTCTTTTCTTCCTCAATTTTTATATCATTATTTATTATTTATGATAATGCATTCCATAAGGGAAACAAAGAATTAACTTATAATTTTATTTACGACATATTTGGCAGAATTCAAACATACTTTTATTATTCTTTTATTTCGGGAGAAGAGGCTAATTTTACTGACACTACATTTACTTACTTTAAAGATAGTACCAGTCTATTTTCAGTTTTTTTAATCATAATCTATTTTTTTGCTGTTTTAAATTCTCTAATACGCTTTAGGGATTTAGGCTTGTTTAATTTTCTTACTTATAATTTGCTTATTGGATTATTAATATTCAAGGAGTCTGCAACAATTTTATCCCCATCTCCCTCTTCGCTTCTGATTTTTATGGTAATCTCTTATCTAATAAATAGTTCACATAAAAAAAGTAGGATTAAAGAATTCTTTGATACAATTCATCAAAAAAAAATCATTAAAAAATGATCTGCAGTTCAAACATCATTATGAAAAAAAAATAAATATATGAATCATAATTGCAGGGTTTTACATACTGTTAATGACTTATCAATAGAGTCAGGCGGACCCTCAAAAACAATCAAAAACTTAGTTTCTACTTTAAACGCTCTTGGAATATACAACAAAGTTTTAAAACCAGATAAAAACTATAAAAATTTAAATCTTATCAATATGATCAAGGAGTCTATTGATATGAAGATATTCAATCTCAATCCTTTATTTATACCATCTTTCTATAAAGCAATTCATAAAGAATTATATTTTTCAGATAATTGCATTATCCATGATCATGGCATTTGGCTCCCATCTAATTATACCTCTACTGTTTATGCAAATGAGTGCCAATTGCCCTTAGTAATTAGTACACATGGAATGCTTTCCCCTTGGGCTAAAAATCATAAGTCTTTTAAAAAAAAGTTGGCGTGGAATATTTACCAAAGAAAAAATATAAAAAAAGCAACAATCATTCATGCCACCTCATCACAAGAAGCAGATCATCTCAAAAGCTTTAGATTTAATGTCCCAATTGTGATAATTCCTAATGGAGTAAAAAAGAAAGATGAGAGTAATGATAATGTGAATTTATCTGGAAAATGGTTAAAAGAAATTTCTTTTCTCAAACGATATAAAATCATTTTATTTGTTGGAAGAGTCCATCAAGTAAAAGGTTTAATGAACTTACTAAAAGCTTGGAACTATTTAAAACCTTGTAAAGATAATTTTAAATTGGTTATTGCTGGCCCATCAGAAGATAACTACAAAGCAAAATTAATGAAATATATTATTTCAAATAATTTTGATGATCAAGTTGAATTTTTGGGAACTCTAGAGCAAGGACAAATAAATGATCTATATAAGGCGTCATTTGTATTGGCTTTACCTTCATTTACTGAAAATTTTGGGATGGTGGTCCCAGAGGCTTTAAGATACGGTGTGCCAATTATTACAACTACAGCAACCCCTTGGTCAGAATTAGTTGATACCAATGCGGGGTGGTATATTCCACCAACTATTGAAGGATTAGTTAAAGCCTTAAATTCTGCTATTAATCTCTCTCCTAAACAAAGAGAAGAAATGTCAATTAGTGCAGAAAAATTATCAACAAAATATCTATGGGATAATGTTGGCAAAATTTATTTAGAAACATACAAACAGTTATTATAAATAGTTAAATTAAAATCTTCCTTTGAAATAGTAAATATTATATTTTATGGTTTAGTGTAGGATTAGATTCTGATTAATTGAAAATTGCATGGAACCTTTAGATATTAATAAATGTAGATCAATTAAATATTATTCTTTTAAAGAATACATTTTGAGGATCCTTTGGGCATTTTTTAA
>Ga0310343_10001373_pt1 | contig 12402 bp, 12 predicted proteins | sample HC15DNA2025_MG_FD_203519 | JGI IMG/M metagenome (GOLD analysis project Ga0310343, IMG submission 203519) | Marine microbial communities from station ALOHA, North Pacific Subtropical Gyre - HC15-DNA-20-25_MG | ecosystem: Environmental > Aquatic > Marine > Oceanic | place: Pacific Ocean: North... | reverse complement strand
ACTCTCGGGCACTTCAGTCGTCTGCACAAAACCGTCTCCATTCCAATCCAGTTCAGCCACATGAAAGGCCGGCACCCGCATACGAACTGTAAGCTCGATTTTATCATCCACAAAATCGACATCTCGCCGATTAAGTTCCCGTGGCATCAAACCCAGCCAAATCAGATAAGCTTCATGGATCGGTTTATCGTATCCATAGAGCTCCTTCATTTGTTCAAGTTGCTCTTCGCTAAGCGCAGCGCCTTCGGAACGGCCGCCGCCGCCTTCCATGGAAATCATCTGCGCCTCCATCATCGCCTGTTCCATGGGGCCGCCGGGAGCGATGCGGGTCACCCCGAAGACGATCATGGTGATCACCAACAGCGTGGGAATGAGCAGCAGAAAGCGCCTGATGAAATAGTCCCGCATACCTCGTCGCAAGCTACAGCGTGGCCAAAGCCCTCACGCTTTGCCAGTCAAAACGAATCAATCGCATGGACATGACGCGGGCTTTTGCGCACTCTCTGCAGCGATGACACACCTCACGCTTGGCCATTCTCCTGATCCGGACGATGCCTTCATGTTTTATGCGCTGGCGAAGGATCTGATTGATCCGCGCGGGTACGCCTTTGAGCACATTTTGCAGGATATCCAGACGCTCAACGAACGCGCCACGCGCGGCGAGCTGGATATCAGTGCCATCAGCATTCACGCCTACGCTTATGTGAGCGATCAGTACGCCCTGTTGCCCAGCGGGGCGAGTATGGGCGACGGATACGGCCCGATGCTGGTAGCCAAGAAGCATTATTCGAAAGGGGAAATCGCCGCCAAAAAGATTGCCGTGCCTGGTGAAATGACCAGTGCGTTTCTGGCGCTGCAGTTGTGGCTAGGACGGCCGAAAACGGAGATTGATTATGTGGTGGTGCCGTTTGATGAGATCTTTGCCACGGTCAAGGCTGGGCAAGCCGATGTGGGCCTGATCATTCATGAAGGCCAATTAACTTTTGAAAATGAAGGGCTCGTGTGCTGCATGAATCTCGGCGTGTGGTGGGGCGAGGAAAACGACGGCCTCCCCCTGCCCCTCGGCGGCAACGTGATCCACAAACGCATCGCCGAGGCGGAGCGCAAGGTGGTGAGTGATCTGCTTACCGAGAGCATTCAGTACAGTCTCGACCATCGGCCTGAGGCCGTGGAACACGCCCTCCAATACGCACGCGATATGGGTGTGGAATTGGCGGATCAATTCGTGGGCATGTACGTAAACCATTGGACTCTCGATTACGGCGACAACGGACGCGATACCATCACGCGTTTCCTTGGACGCGCCCATGAAGCCGGCTTGATTCCGCACCGGCAAGAATTGGAATTTGTGGCGTAATGAAATACCGACGTTTTGGAAAAACGGAATTAGAGATGCCCGTGTTCTCCTGTGGAGGCATGCGTTATCAGCACAAGTGGAGCGACATCGAATGGAGCGAGGTGCCCGATGAAGGCCAGAAAAACCTCGAGGCCACGATCCATCGCTCGGTGGAATTGGGCATCAACCACATCGAGACGGCGCGTGGCTACGGCAGCTCCGAGATGCAGCTGGGCCCCGTGCTCAAGCAGTTCCCGCGGGAGAAACTGATCGTGCAAACCAAGGTGGCGCCCTTTGCCACGACCAAGGAATTCCTCGATACCTTCAACACCTCGATGGATTACCTGCAGCTGGACTACGTGGAATTGCTTTCGCTGCACGGAATCAACAATCAGGAACTGCTCGACTGGTCATTGGGCGAGAACGGCTGTCTGGCCGCAGCACGTCAGCTGCAAAAGGAAGGCCGCTGCCGGCACGTCGGTTTCTCCACCCACGCCACCACGGATATCATCCTGAAAGCTATCGAGAGCGACGGATTCGATTACGTCAACCTCCACTGGTATTTCGTCAACGACCTCAACTGGTCAGCGGTAGAAGCCGCCGCCGCGCGCGACATGGGCGTGTTCATCATCAGCCCCAACGACAAGGGCGGCAAACTCTACGCCCCGCCGCCCAAGCTCACCGAGCTATGCGCCCCGCTGCATCCCATGCAGTTTAACGCGCTCTACTGCTTGAACCGCCCCGAGGTACACACCCTCAGCTGCGGTGCCGCGCAGCCCAGCGATTTTGACTGCCATCTCGAGACGCTCGAACGCTACGACAACATCGCCCCGACCATCGCCGAGATCGAGCAACGGCTCCGACAGGAAATGGATAACGTGCTCGGCGCGGACTGGTGCGCCCGCTGGCCCGAAGGCTTGCCGCATTACGTGGATGTGCCCGGCCAGGTAAATATTTCCGAGATCCTGCGCCTCTGGACCTACGCCAAGAGCCTCGACCTCGTGGACTGGGGTAAGATGCGCTACAACCTTCTCGGCCAAGCCGACCACTGGTTCCCCGGCGAACATGTTGCCAAGTTGGATATGGAATCGGCCAAGGGCGTGCTCAGCAACAGCCCGTTTGCCGAACAGATTCCGGGAATCCTTCAGGAAGCCCACTCCATGCTACACGATCAGGAACAGAAGCGGTTAAGTGAGTCGGAAGATTAGGGCTATTTGTCCTTGTCGCCCCCACTGCCTTTCTTGGGGTCACTCAGGTTGAGCTGGCGCAGGACTTCTTCCGTCAGATCATTTTCGCCATCAGTGAAAATCACGATCGGCGCAATAGCCGCTGAGCGGGCCGCATGATCAAGCACGAGGTTTAGCTCTCGCTTTTTGGCCTCGGCTGAAACGATTTGCTGAATCTCCTCCATGATTTGCTCGCGCGCCTTGCGCATATCCAGCTCGAGATCCTTTTGAGTGCGCTCACGAAACCCGCGAATGGCATCCTGCATTTGCTGCAGTTCCTTTTGCTTGGTTTGCACTTGTTGTTGGCGCTTGGACTGCTCGGCCGCCGCCAACCGGGGATCCTGCATGGCCTTGATCATGTTCCCCAGCACAGTGCCTTCCTTGCGCAGCGATTCCTCCAGCTTCTTGATTCGGTCGAGCGCCTCTTCCTGTTTGGTTTTCAGCTTTTTGTTTTCAACATCGGTTTTCCAATAACCATTATAAACTTTCTCCAAACTGATTACCCCGATGGCCGTGGCGGCATCTAGGGTTTGACCGAGGTTCAGGCCTACGGCCAAAATCAGCATCATCAATACGCGTTTCATAATTACTCTCCTAGAAGGTTGTGGTGTAGCCCATATTCACTTGGAACTGGCCACCGCCATCGTTATAGCCGTCTGTCGTCAGCGGTATGGCGTAATCCAATCTAAGTGGCCCAAGGAAAGGGATTTCCAACCGGACCCCAATACCCACGTCATCATTGTAACCGCTGAAACTAAAGTCGTAGGCACCCTTGTTCACAGCGCCGATATCATAAAAGGCCGCCATACGGGCCATCTCAATGGGCGTGGGTACACTGTATTCAACAGTTGCGTGCATCATGGTATTACCGCCGATATAATCCCCGGCCGTTCCACGCGGCCCCACCTCTCGGAAATCATAGCCTCGCAGATTTCGCGAACCACCCAACGCATGGCGATACAGGTAGGGAACCGTTTGACCCCCAGTCAAGCTATCGATCGTAGCGGCTTGAGATAGCAATTCGATGGTATGTCCTTCGCCTAATCCCTTGAAGTACCATGCACTCTTAAGATGAACTCCGTAAAATTCCTTTTCACTACCCAGTACATCCGGGGCGAAATCCACATCTATGGATGAGCGCTGCCCTTTGGTGGGAATAATGCCACCACCGCGAGTATCCAATGTGAGCCCCACGCCAATTTTGGAAATCAAGTCGTGCCCGCGTTCGTCCAATAATTCCTGAGAAGCCGTGCTTTTCATATCCACCATCCCGATGCTCTCAACCGTGTAATTCACACGACCACGGAAGTAATCATTACCAAACATCGCCCGCTCCAGGCCAAGTCGCATGCCGGATTCCTCAACATCAAACTTATCGTGGAAGTATTCCAACTCCCGAGTGTATAGATTTGTGGTGAAACGCAGCTTTTTCCCCATCAGCCACGGCTCCTCGAAATCGAGTTCGTAGTTATTAAAGCGGCCGCCGGCAGTGGTGCGCAAACGAACCTTCTGACCGCCGCCCTGCCAGAAGTACGGTCGGCGCCAGCGCATGATGTCGAAGTTTTCCTGCGCCACAATCACATGGGCAAAGGCGCCGTAGTCTGTGCTGAATCCGCCACCAATCTGGAACCGGCCCGTATTACTTTCCTTCACGGAAACCACTAGATTTTCCACCGTAGAGCCGCGTTCCCGGTCGCTGTATTCCGGTGTAGCACGCACACTTTCAAATAAACGAAGCCCCTCAATCCGGCTGCGACTATTTTCCATTTTACCAAGATCGAACGGTTCCCCGGGAGAAATCGCCAGCTCACGGCGAATCACAAAATCCTTAGTCTTCTCATTCCCCTCAATTTTCACTAATCCAACATTAACCGGATCACGCTCCCATTTTTGAACTCCGTCTTCCTCAAAGAAATGGTCACCCTCCACCACCTGAAAAACCAGATCGATGGTGTTATTGGTCAGGTTGGGGGATTGTTTCACCGCCGCGCTGGCGTCGATGTAGGCACGATGCCCGTAGGCATCCTCAATGATTTCCAAATCAGAATCTTCACGCTCATCCACCCGCAAGGCGGCCGGACGAAAGACTTCCCCGGGCCGCAAAACCAACATACTCCCCAACATATCGGCACTGATTACCGGTCTGAAATCTGGAAACAAAGCAGGGTCAACCGACTGAAATTCCCCATCCACCCGGCGGCCATGCTGAATGGTTACATTGCCGACCAAATACTGAGGGCCTTCATCAACGGTGAATACAAACGCAACCCGATCCACTTCATCCATATAATCTTCAAACTCATCCTCGGCATCATCCAATGCATCTTCCGCATCGTCTAAGCGGTCTTCGGCCACTTCAACCAGACGATCCAGCTCGCGCTCGTCATCATCAGCTCCGGCGTTTTCCAGTCGACGCTCGGCATCATCAAAATCCTCCATGGCCTGCGCATGACTTGCCCTGGCCTGAAACAGCTTGGTTCGAAGCGTCTCATATTCCGGCGACGTCAGCACCTTGTCCGCGCCATGGCCAATGGCGACCTTAATGTCCAGATAGCCTTCATCCCGATAAAATTTTTCCAACTTCTCAATATCCTCCTCATATTCTTTCGGCAACAAACGGCCATCATCCACGATCCAGGAAACCGGATTGTACCACGTGCGACGCTGCCGAATCTTGACGTTCTTACGAAGCTCCTTGTGGCTAAAGCTCAACTCCGTGTTATTCGCTGGTTCGAACTTCAATTCTCCCCTCTCCACACGGAACTTCTCACCTTCACTGATAATATACCGCACCGAGCCGCCCACCCGCTGACCCTTTACCTTGATGGGGTAATAGCCTTTCTTGCGGTATTCTTCCTCAAGCAATTTCTCATCAGTGTGCATCCGGGCAGAGTTGAATTGCTGGCCCTTGATCATTTGGAGCTTTTTCAGGAGTTTGCTTTCTTTAATGGCGAGATATTCCGCATCCATCAGGTCCGCTAAGGCCGGGTTTCCAATCTGCTCCTCCGGACCCAGTTGACGCCGCAGCAGAAACAGCTTCACATCCGTCACCAAAGGAAAAGCCCGAACCTTAAATGTAAGTTTGATTCCATCCTCGCCCACCAGTTCCGTAGCCACCTGTACATCCTCGAACCGACCAGTTTTCATCAATGCCACCACGTCTTCATTGGTACGGCCTTCAAGGTACACGTCACCGGGCTTAAGACGAATGTTGGTATACACATAGCGCTCGGTCACATTACCGAGCCCCGTAACGTCCACGGTGATCTCCGTGATATTGCGCTGGGCGAACAATGACGGACCCGCCATCATGGCGAGCAGACAAATCCAACAAACCAGTTTCTCTCTAATCATTCGGCACATCTCCGGGATCAACCCGACTGGCGCTTTCGAAGCGCGTGTAATGTTTGAGGAAGACCAATGGCACATCCCCCGTGGGGCCGTTGCGCTGCTTGGCCAGAAGCAGGTTCACTGGCACCCCCTCACTTTCATCCGGCGGACCTCCCTCCCCATCCTCGGAGTACGCCTTGTAAAGCAAGCCCACCAAATCGGCGTCCTGCTCAATGGAGCCGGATTCGCGGAGGTCGGAAAGCCGCGGTTTGCGGTTCTTGTCCTTCTCCATTTCGCGGTTCAACTGGCAGAGCACAATCACCGGCACACCCAGCTCCTTGGCCAAGCCCTTAATGCCGCTGGAAATCTCCGCCACTTCCTGCTGGCGGTTATCCGACGCCCGGCGCGAAGTAGAGTGAAGGAGTTGCAGATAGTCAATCACAATGAGTTTTATCCCATACTGGGAATGCATCCGGCGCGCCTTGGCCCGCAGCTGCAAAATGGACAGGCCTGGCGTGTCATCAATATACAACGGCGCCTTGTGAAGCTTGCCGGCGGTCTGGGTGATCCTCTGGAAATCGTTGGCATTGAGCAGACCGTCCCGAAGGTTTTTGAAATTCAGCCGCGCATTGGAGCAAATCATACGGGTAACCAGTGATTCCGCGGTCATCTCCAAACTGAATACCCCGACCGGTACGTTTTCGCTGAGCGTGACGTGCTCCACGATATTCATGGCCAGAGAGGTTTTTCCCATGGATGGCCGCGCCGCGATGACGATCATCTCCGCCGCATGCAAGCCGTCGGACATCTTGTCAAAATCCATGAAGCCCGTTGACAAGCCGGACAAACCACCACCGCGTTCGTGGAAATCCTGAATGCGCGAAATCGCCTGCCCGACCAACTCCTTCATCGTGGAAGCGGTTTCCCCAGCCCGCTCCTCATTGATCTTCTGGATCTTGCCCTCCACCTCATCGAGCAACCGCGCCACTTCGCCCTCATGCTCATACGCCTCACGCACAATCTCAGTGCAGGTGCGCACGGTTTTGCGCAGGAGATATTTCTCCCAGACAATATTGAAGTAATACTCCAGATTTGCCGCCGACGGCACGGCGTTCATGAGAGTGGAGAGATAAGCCACGCCGCCCACGGACTCGAGTTGTTTTTTGTCCGTGAGAAATTGTTTGAGTGTGATGATATCAATCGCCTGCTTTGCCTCGTGCAGGTCCAGCATCGACTCGAATATCACCTGGTGTTTCAGCTCATAAAAAAACGTCGTCGCATTGTGCGTGTACGAACCGTACTGGCCGCGCTCGCGCTTTGGCAATTCCAGTTGGCGCGGTTCCTTGAGTTTTTCCAGACAGAAAGTGAGCCCTTCATCCGGATCCAGAAGCAGGCAACCCAGCACGCCCTGTTCAGCTTCAATGGAGTGCGGTGGAGCCCGGTCAACATCGGTTTGCGGTCTCGCCTGCGCCGGGCGGCGCGGAGCCTGCACCAGATCTTCCATCGGCTGCCCAGGCAGCGGTTCTTCGTTGGCGTCGATCATCGACATCGAAGAAGCAGCCTAGCATCCCCCCCCCTTTTGGAAGCAACGCCGAGTTACTGGCAACACTCAACCCCTTGTTCACAAGCCATTCAAAACCAAGGACTCCCGCATAAAAAACAGGGCCCAAAATGGCCCCGCCTGAAATAATTTGAACTGCCGGCTTATTCCGCAGCCGCCGCTTCCGCAGTCTCTTCTTCGGCCAGATCGATCGGGTTTTTGCTTTCCACGAACACCTTCAACTCAGCTTCAATCTCCGCGTGCAAGTTCAGTTTCACGTCGTACTCACCAACGGCCTTGATGGGCTTGGGCAGGTTCACACGCTTCTTCTCCAACTCCACATCGAACTGGTTGCGCAGCTCGTCACAGATAGTGCCAGAAGTCACGGAGCCAAACATCTTGCCGCTTTCCCCAGTCTTCACCAGAATGTGCAGACGCAAGCTCTTGAGCGACTCGTGCAGGTCTCTCATGTGCCCCAGCTCCGTCGCCTCGCGTTCAGCCCGACGGGCCTTCAGGGCTTCCAGGTAACGTTGGTTGGCGATGCTGGCGGGGACGGCCTTGCCCTGCGGCAGGAGAAAATTTCGCGCGTAGCCGGGCGCCACTTTCACCTGATCGCCTTCGTTGGCGTTCAAGCTTACCACCGGTTCGGTCAGGATTACCTCAATCTCTTTCTTAGCCATGATACTGTTAAGTTAAGTTGTTAAAAATTAAAACGGCACATCGTCGTCTTCTGCAAACCCACCGCCGCCACCGGCCGCCGGGGCCGCACCGCCCGCTGCAGGAGCCGCGCCGCCGTCGCTGAAATTGCCTCCACTCCCGCCACCAGCATTACCTCCGCCTTCGCCGCGGGAATCGAGGAATTGGAAATTCTCCAGAGTTACCCCCATCTTGCTGCGCTTTTGGCCGGTTTGCTTGTCTTCCCACTGGTCCAGCTTCAGTCGGCCTTCCACCATGATCGGGCGGCCCTTCTTGAGGTATTGCCCGATGGTCTCGGCCTGGCGCCCGAAGGCATCCACATCCACAAAGGTGGTTTCTTCCTGTTGCTGACCATCCTGATTCCGCCAATGACGATTGATAGCCATGCCGAGTTTCGCGATGGCGGTTCCGCTGGAAGTGTATCGCACTTCCGGGTCGCGGGTCAGGTTGCCCATCAGGATCACTTTATTGTAGTTCGGCATGGCGGCAATGGGTTTGGGTTAGGCGGCTACTGGAGCGGACAAGGTGATTTGAGTACGGAACACATCCTCGCGTTTGCGAAGGGCGGTCTTGAATCCCTCCAACGCACCGGCTTCCAGCTCGAAGTGGAGACTCACATAGAAGCCGCCGCTGTGCTTCTTGTCGGCCACACGGGCAAAGGAGCGTCGATCGAGCTTCTGCTCATTGGTCACGTTACCGCCGGCTTCCTTAATCAGTTCGCCAATGGCCTTAATAATATCGTCCACAGTGGCACCGCTGGTGTCCGTATCGAGGATGAACAAGCCTTCGTATTGTTTCACGTTATTTCTTTCTCAGTTGTCTCGTCTGGGAAATCCAGTTTCCCGTTAAATTCATTCATCGCCTTCGCGACGCCCTGTTGCAGCCAGCATTCGGTCTGTTGGCGGACCCGCTGGAGTACCAGCCCCAAATGTTCGACTTCTTCCGCGGCAAACCGACCAAGCACGTGTGCACTCATATCACGCCCGCTGGACGGGCGGCCAACACCGATCCGCAATCGCGGATAATCCGCTGTGGCCAAGTGCTGCTGCACTGAGCCGAGCCCGTTGTGCCCGCCGTTGCCGCCACTGGCCCGTAGACGGATCTGCCCAAAGGGCTGTTCGGTGTCATCCACGATCACCAGCACCCGGGCGGGAGTGATTTTGTAGTAATCACTCACGGCCCCGACTGCTTCGCCGCTGAGGTTCATAAACGTCTGCGGCTGGCAGAGGTGAAGGGTTCTACCTTCCACCGTGGCCCGGCTCATGCGGGCCTTAAATTTTTTCTCATCCGACCACGTTCCGCCCCAAACTGAGGCCAGTTCCTCCAAGACACGAAACCCGATGTTGTGCCGGGTGTGGTCGTACTTCGCGCCCGGATTACCTAGTCCGACGATGAGATGAGCCTCGTTCATGGCTCACCCAGATGGCTCTATTCAGCCTCTCCCTCGCCCTCGGCACCATCCGCAGCAGTATCTTCTGCATCCTCAGAGGCCTTAGCCTTACCCGATACGCGAGGTTTAGAGATGGAAATCACAGGGTTGCTGGCGTTGCCTAACAGCTCCACGCCTTCGGCTGTGGCCACATCGCCCACATGAAGGGTTTGGCCGATGTCCAGGGCAGAAACATCCACTTCGATAGATTCAGGAAGTGTGCTGGGCGTACCCTTCACTTTAATGTAGCGGAGCACATGCTCCAAGGTGCCGCCACCGGTCTTCACGCCCACGGACTCGCCCATGGGCACAGTCGGCAGAGTCACGATCACGCTTTGATCGGGCTTCACTTCCCGGAAATCTACATGGAGCGCCTTGCGGCTCACGGGGTGGTGCTGCACTTCCTGCACCAAGGCCAAGCGGGTGCTGTCGCCAACTTTTAAATCCAACAATACAGTGTCGGAGGAGGCGCTGCTCATAACGCGCTCAAAGGTTTTCTCATCCACTTCCACCAGCGGATTGTTCTCTTCGCCACCGCCGTAGACGACGCCCGGGACGCGGCCGGCCTTACGGGAGGCCTTGTTTCGGTTACGCTTTTTAGTTTCGCGTGGCTGTACTTCTAATTCGACTGCGTTCATTATCCTATTCGTATCCCGTCAAACTCAAACAGCGAGGTCACCGAGGAATTCGTATGAATCCGCTTGATCGCCTCACCCAATAAACCCGCCACCGAACAGGTGGTGAGTTTCACCCCTTCGATTGGGGGGCGGGGAACAGTATCAGTCGTAATTAGTTCGTCAATGTTTGATTTGCGCAATCTTTTGATGCCCAAATCATTCAAAACTGCGTGGGAAACCACCGCAATAATGCGTTTTGCGCCCCGACGCCGAAGAATTTTTGCGGCCGAAACCAGTGTTCCGGCTGTTTCGGTAAGGTCATCCACCAAAACGACGGTTTTATCCCGAACCTTGCCGATGACCGAAACGGTCTCGATTTCCGTGTCGCTCATGCGACGCTTGGCCACGATGGCCAGATCGGCGTGCAACAGCTGTGAATATGCGTGCGCCATCTTGATGCCGCCAACATCCGGGCTCACTACCGCGATCTGCTCGCCCAAATCCATGGTCTTAAGATATTCGAACATCACAGGGGCCGCATACAGGTGGTCCACCGGGATATCGAAGAAGCCTTGAATCTGTTGGGCATGGAGATCGACCGTCAGCACGCGGTTGGCGCCGGCGCTGACCAACAGGTTGGCCACCAGCTTGGCGCTGATAGGCACACGCGGCTGATCCTTACGATCCTGACGAGCGTAACCGTAAAACGGTAGCACGGCGGTGATTCGGTTGGCACTGGCGCGACGGAGGGCATCTATCATGATGAAGAGCTCCATCATGTTCTGATTCACCGGCGGGCATGTGCTCTGCACGATGTAAGTGTCCTCCCCGCGCACGTTCTCCTCAATACGAGCGAAGGTCTCACCGTTGGGGAAGTCACGCAGCAGGACCTTGCCTAGGGGCACATCAATGGATTTACAAATGGCCTCAGCCAAGGTCCGGTTGGATCTGCCCGCAAAGATTTTCACCGTTAAGATATTTATAGGCTCACAACTAGGCGTTGTAACGGACCTTTCCTAGCCCTCCCACATCGTAGCCGCCAGTAAAAAAATCTGTCCTACGCAAAAAATGTTAGACCGCCGGCAAATCCTGGTTGGCCTCGCCGTCAGCGGTCTGTTGCGTCCGAAAATCCTCGTAGGCTTTTTTGTAATCAGGATATTTGTTACCGAGAATGGCAGTAGCAAGCAAAGCCGCGTTTTTTGCGCCAGGCTTGCCGACTGCCAGCGTGCCCACCGGCACTCCACCCGGCATTTGCACCATGGACAACAGGGAATCCAAGCCTTCCGTGCTCCAGGCCTTCATCGGCACCGCCAGCACCGGCACGGAAGTAATAGCGGCGGTCACGCCGGCCAAATGGGCCGCGCCACCGGCCGCGGCAATGATGATCTCCATGCCGTTTTCGGTTGAGGCGTTCACCCAGCGGTGTAACAGCTCCGGGGTTCGGTGTGCCGAGATGACCTTGGCCTCGTACGGCACGCCGAGGTCTTTAAGTTGCTTTGCACAGTTCTCCATCACGGACCAGTCTGAGTGACTGCCCATGATCACGCCAACCAGGGGTTTGGTTTCCTCGCTCATGATTCGAGCGGGAAACTAGCGAAGGCCGTCGGAGGCTTCAACCCCCAGTCATCAACAGCTTATCCACCCACCCCGATGGTCAGCGCCGGAGCCACCGTTTTGATCTGGCCGGCCTGCAGATTGAAGAGCTGCGTCAGCAGCATGAAGGTGCTCTTGCTCTCCAGATCATTGTCCGCAATGTAAAACCACGCCCCGCGATACGGCACCGCCACAAACGCATTCGCCGGCCGGTTGGTGGACGAGCGCACCCGAAAGAGGCCGCCGGTCACTTCGTTCCAGTCAAAGGCTTCGCCCTCGGCCGATTGCGTCTGGGTCACCAACCCGGCTGCCTGATGCGGCTGCGGCACTTCGGCGTTATGCGAGAGATAGAACAGGATCCCCATCATCGAGCGCGTGCGCACCGCTAGGCCGTCCTTCGGCCGGTTCAGGAAATCGTTGGTCAACCGTAATTGATCGTTCGCGCCTTGCACGCCGAGCAATTCCTTGAGCCGCGCCACCCGATCGGTTGGCGCACCAGGCTTAAGCTGCAATACCAGATCGTGCCCCTCCTTCATGTGCCCGTCGGCATCCGGCTCACATGTTGCCGCGCCCAGTTCCAGGGCATCAGCCACCTGCAGTTCGCGCAGGATCTCCGTCATCTCGGCAAACTGCTC
>Ga0310343_10001370_pt1 | contig 12414 bp, 9 predicted proteins | sample HC15DNA2025_MG_FD_203519 | JGI IMG/M metagenome (GOLD analysis project Ga0310343, IMG submission 203519) | Marine microbial communities from station ALOHA, North Pacific Subtropical Gyre - HC15-DNA-20-25_MG | ecosystem: Environmental > Aquatic > Marine > Oceanic | place: Pacific Ocean: North... | reverse complement strand
GGTAAAAAATGTATAGTTTTTTAGTTACATTACACGTAATTGTTTGTATTTTATTAATAGGTATAATTTTAATGCAAGCTAGCAAGGGTGGTGGTTTGTCAGGCACTTTTGGGGGAGCATCAACTGCCATGTTTGGTGGTAGAGGTGCAGGAAGTTTTTTGAGTAAAATTACTATAGGTCTTGCAACCTTTTTTTTATTACTAGCTATTTTAATTTCAATCGTAAATGTTCCATCACAATCATCTTCTAATTCTATTGTTAGAGAAAGAGCAAGTGAAAATGTTTCACCTGCAGCTGAATTACCTTTACCTGTATCATTACCTGAGGAAAGTCTAATAGAAAATGAATAGTTGTGTCTTGCCGAAGTGGTGGAATCTGGTAGACACGCTATCTTGAGGGGGTAGTGTTCGAAAGGACGTGCGGGTTCAAATCCCGCCTTCGGCACAAAAAAAATTAATTTGAGGGTCTAAAAATGAATAAATATTTAATTATAGCTTTTGCAATGGTATTTAACATGGTCTTTTCACAGTCTTCTGAAGAAATTTTCAGTTTGATTGAATCTAAAAAAATTGATGAGGCGGAGTCAAAACTAACTACTTCATTGGAAGCTGATCCAACTAATGCAGAAATAAATTATTTATTAAGTAAAGTATATTATGCAAAATACGATTTAATGAATACTGGTAAATTTTTAAGAGCAGCAATTGAAAATGACAATACAAATCAAGATTACAGGGATGAATTTGATAATTTATCTCCACTCAGTCAGTCTTGGGCAAGTGCTATGAAAAGTCTACAAAGTGGTGATTTTGATGGAGCTATTAATAAATTTGAGACAATAAAAGTTGAATTTCCTGATTTTGTAGCTCCTGCTACTTACCATATAGGTATTGTTTATGCAAGACTAAATGACAGCTCAAATGCAATTCAATCCTACAAAGAGTCAGTTCAAATTGACCCATATTATCAGAAGGCAATCAAAACTTTATCAAACACAGCTAAAAAAACATACAATGAAGGAAATAAATCCTATAAAAGAGGTGATTATGAAGGGGCTGAACAATTTTACCAAGAAGTAATTGAGTTAAATCCCAATGAACATAGAGCATATTATATGTTAGCAAATGTATATACTAGACTTGGTGATACTGAAATGGCTATTGATTATTTTAATCAAACAGTAGAAGTAAATCCTCAATATGATAAAGGTTGGTTTTCTTTAGGTTTAAATTATCAAAAAAATGGTGATACAAATGAAGCTCTTTTATCTTTAGATAAAGCAATTGAAGTTAATCCATCTTATGCAAAAGCAATTGCTCAGAAAGGTAAGATATACATGCAAGAAGCTGATTTTGAAATGGCTGAAAATTCATTTAATCAAGCCATTCAAGTAGATCCATCATATGTTTCAGCTTATATTGATTTAGGTCAAATTTTAAATGCTCAAGAAAGATGGGATGAAGCATTTAATTCATTGTCAACTGCAACTGCTTTAGATGCATCAAAGAATAAAGCGTGGTTCTTATTAGCTCAATCTCAAAATGCTAAAGGTTCATGCGATGAAGCTAAAGAATCATCTAGAGTTGCATTGGATTTAAAAAGTGATTATGCACCTGCTTTTTTTGAACTAGGCTTATCAGAGGTTTGTCTTGGAAATAAAACTGCAGCATTAGCAGCATTTGAAAATGCAAGAAAAAATCGTACTTGGAGAAAAAACGCAGAATACGAAATTGATAAAATTAAAAATCCTGAAAAATATCAACAATAATTAAAAGGCGCTTAGGCGCCTTTCTTATTTCAGTTAAAAAATAATGATTAAAGCCATAATATTTGATTTAGATAATACTTTACTTGATTTCATTAAAATGAAAGAAAATGCTATTTCTGCGGCAATTGAAGGAATGATTGATGCTGGAATGGATATTAACCCCAAAGAAGCCTATCATAGAATTATGGAAATGTATGAAGAGACCGGTTGGGAAAATCAGTTGATATTTAATGATTATTTAAATGAAATAAATGGAGAAGTAAATTATAAATTCTTAGCTTCAGCTATTGTTTCTTATAGAAGAGCAAGAGATGGTTCATTGTCACTTTACCCAGGGGTGAAAAGAACATTGATGGCTCTGTCTAAAATGGGAATTAAATTAACAATAATTTCTGACGCTCCTAGAAGAGAAGCTTGGTTAAGAATATGTTATTTAAATTTACATCATTATTTTGATTTAGTATTAACCTTCGATGACATTGGTGAGAGAAAACCTTCTTCAAAAGGTTTTGAATTAACATTATCAAAATTAAAAATAAACGTTGATAATGTTATCATGGTTGGTGACTGGCCAGAAAGAGATATGGTTGGTGCAAAAAAACTTGGAATTAAAACTATTTTTGCAAAATATGGTGATACATTTAATAGAAATTATTCAGGTGCTGATTGGGATGTTAAAAATATTTTTGAAATTGTAGATATAATAAAAAAAATAAATGAAAAATAACTTCAAAATCGGAACTGATATTGTAGAAGTTCATAGAATTAATAAATTGATTGAAGATTATAATTATAAATTTTTTAATCGGATTTTTACTGAAAGAGAAGTTAAGTGGTGTTTATCTAAAAAATCTCCTCAAATACATTTTTCTGGGAGATTTGCAGCTAAAGAAGCTATAAAAAAAGCTTTATTTGGTTATGGCGAAGATCTAGTTTCATTTAAATCAATAGAAATTTTAAGAGAAATAAATAAACCACCCTATGTTAATTTAAGTTTTTCAAATTCAAATAAGTATTCTTGTGAAATTACAATTTCTCACACACATGAATATGCAACTGCAGTAGCTGTTATATTTGTTAAATGAAAATTTCTAAAATAAATGAATCATTTATAAAAAATAATCTTTTTACTCCAGATAAATTTTCTAATAAATACGAACAAGGTAAATTGCTTGTTATAGCAGGTTCTATTGGAATGACAGGCGCTGCATGTCTTTCTGTATTGTCAGCATATCGTTCAGGTGCAGGGTTAGTAAAAATTGTGGTTCCTAAATCTTTAAATTCAATCTTTGAAATTAAATTGACTGAAGCCATGACAATTCCTGTTGAAGATAATGGTTGTGGTTTTCTTAAAATTGAAAACAAATTGAGTATTATTAAACACTTAGAATGGGCAGATGCAATATTGATTGGACCTGGTTTAGGAAGAGAGAAAAGTACTAATGAATTGATTGAATTTATTCTGAAGTCATCAGATAAAACTATAATTTTAGATGCAGATGGTTTATTTTATTTTACTCAAAAGTTAGACTTTTTAAACAAGCTTAAATCTGAAATTATATTAACTCCTCATTTTTATGAGAGTTCTAGATTGTTTAATATTGCATACAATGAGATCAATGAAGACCAAATAAAATCCTTATTAAAAATTCAAGAAAAAATAAATAAGATAGTTGTTTTAAAAGGTCCAACCACTTTTATAAGTTATGGTGATAAATTAATGGAAAATACTACTGGTAATCAGGGTTTATCAGTAGGAGGAAGTGGTGATGTTTTATCTGGTATTATTTCGTCTTTTGCGTGTCAAGGATTTAGTCCTTTTATAGCATCTGCTATGGGTGTTTTTTTACATGGTAAAGCCGCTGATAAATTATTGAAAACGAAAGGGATTAGAGGTTTGATCCCATCTGATATAATTGATATTTTACCAAATATTTTAAAAGAATATGAAACTTTATAGGAAATCATTATGGATAAACTTGTAATTGAAGGTGGAAGAATATTATCTGGTAATATTTCTATAAGTGGCTCAAAGAATGCTGTTTTACCTATTATGGTAGCTACCATTATTGAACCTGGAAAATATACAATTAAAAGAGTTCCTAAGCTTAGAGATACTCTAACTATGATTAAACTTTTAGAAATCATTGGAGCAAAAGTAGAATTAAATGATGATATTTTAAAGATCGATACTAATGATTGTAATAATCCTGAAGCTCCCTATGATTTAGTGAAAACCATGAGAGCTTCTTTTTATGTTCTTGGACCATTTTTATCAAGGTTTGGATATGCAAAAGTATCTATGCCTGGAGGTTGTGCATGGGGTCCAAGGCCAATTAATTTTCATATAGATGCAATAAAACAAATTGGTGCTAAGGTAGATCTTTCAGATGGTTACATTCTTGCAAAAGGAGACAAATTAAAGGGAGGAGAAATTGTTTTCCCAGTTTCTTCTGTTGGTGCCACTGGAAATGCTGTCATGGCTGCTGTTAAGGTGAATGGTATTACAAAAATAATAAATGCTGCTATTGAACCTGAAATAACATGTTTATGTGAATTTTTAAATAATATGGGTGCAAATATAGCTGGGATAGGTACAAATGAATTAACTATAGAGGGAGTTGAAAAGTTGGTCCCAGTTGATTGTGAAATTATTCCTGATAGAATTGAGGCTGCAACATTTTTAATTGCAGGAGCAATTAAAGGTGAAGATTTAGTTGTTGATAATGTTGACCCTAATCATTTGAAAGTAATAACTAAACAGCTCAAAAATACAGGTTGTGAATTAAAAATTAATTCAAATTCGATTCAAATCTCAAAAGGGAAAAAAATAAAACCAGTGTCGATTGAAACTGCAATCTATCCTGGATTTCCAACAGATGTTCAAGCACAATGGATGGCATTAATGTCTCTAGCAAAGGGGAGTTCAACTATTGTTGATGCCGTTTATCATGATAGATTTACTCATATTGCTGAGCTATCAAGGTTAGGTGCCAAAATAAACTTAAAGTATAATGTGGCTCAAATAAAGGGTGTTAAAAGATTATTTGGTACCAATGTTATGTCAACTGATATAAGAGCTAGTGCTTCATTGATCATTGCAGGTTTAGCAGCAGAGGGTAAAACCGAAGTTTCTAGGATTTATCATATTGATAGGGGGTATGAAAATATAGAAGAGAAGTTTAATTCGATTGGTGCTAATATTAAAAGAGTTAAAGAATAATTATACGTTTTTAAGAACTTTAAGAATAGTTTCTAAAGTTTTATCTGGAGTTAAATTGTCTGTTGGTATTCTAATATTTGCTTTAGAATAATATTTTTTTCTATCTTCGATCATTTCCTCAAGTATCTCTTCTGAAATATTTTTTCCCTGAATTTCCATATCTCTTCCTTCAATTCTTTCTAAAAGGTCGGATGTGGGAGCGTCGATCCATATAGTGATACCCGTAGCATCCATTAACTTTAATTTCGACCCTTTTATTACAAGATCGCTGTTGCAGGCAAAAACTTGATGCAATCCTCTTGACAATTCAGCTAGAATATTCTCTTCTATGTTTCTTAAAGCATTGATTTCAAAAGTATTATTAATTTCATTAATAGGTCTTTTATAAATTGCTTCAAGTATTTCATTAAAATCAACAAATGCCCATTTTAAATGATTGGCAAGAAGACGTCCTAAAGTTGATTTTCCAACTCCTTCCATTCCAATTAAATATATATTTTTTAAATCTTTATTCATCTTCAGTATATCATAAATTACAATTATATAAATGAAACTTTTTTCATTTAGTATAATGGATAAATTAATTAATTTAACTTAATTAAATAAATGATTTTTTGGAGAGGTGGCCGAGCGGCTTAAGGCGCCCGCCTGCTAAGCGAGTAATGGATAATATCCATTCGAGGGTTCGAATCCCTCCCTCTCCGCATTCTTTTTAGGAGATAATCTTTGAATTTTTATGTAAAATTAATTTTCTCACTTATTTTTTTATTAACCACTTTGTTTTCTCAAACTCAGAGAGGAAGCAATATTCCTTCTGGTGAAGATATGCCTCCTTCAATATCTGGAAATGGACAAGTCATAGTTGTGAAGCATGAAACGAATGCTTTTACTGTTTATGCTTGGAATGGAAGTGCTTGGGCTCAAAGATTAAATGCAAATATAAATGCATTTTCAGTTGATATTGATTATGATGGTAGTACCATCGCAGTGGGCTCTCCAAGCACAAATTCAGCTTTTGTTTATCAATGGAATGGTTCTACTTATACTCAACAAGCCTCTTTATCACCTCCTACAGGAGCTGTTAATTTTGGAACATCTGTAGCTATTAGTAATGATGGTGATGTTATCGTAGTTGGTAGTCCTGACACAGATACTAATAGTATGGTAAATAATGGTATAGTCAATGTGTATAATTTTGTTAGTGGTAATTGGTCTTATAAAGGGGGGCAGGCTTTTAACGGCACTCTTTCTCAAGGTAGATTTGGAGCTACTGTTGCCATTAGTGGAGATGGAACTGTAATTAGTATTGGAATGGGAAACGGTAATATTGTTTCAAATGGAAATACAATTGTTAATGCGGGATTAGTACAATCCTATAAATGGTGGGGTTCCAATTGGGCAAAATATGGACCTGATATTGTTGGTACTGCTACAAATGAAAAAAAAGGAAGTTCGGTTTCATTAAGCTATGATGGTAAAACATTAGCTGTAGGAAGCAAGGGAGTATCTGGCTCAGTTTCTGGAAAAGTGGATGTTTATACTTATCAATTTTGCAATGGACAATTCAATCAATGGTGTCAAAAAGGATCGACTCTTAATGCATCAAATGCTAGTGCAGAGGGTCATTTTGGAGCATCGGTCTCATTAACGGATGGAGGATTGGTTTTAGCCGTTGGAATTCCCAACGATAATGGTGGTGGAACTAATGCAGGTACAGTAAAAATATATGATTTTTCAAGTAACAGTTGGACACAAAGAGGAAACGATATTAATGGTAATTCAGGGAATGAATGCGGAACTGGTGTTAGTTTAGATTCAACTGGAACTTTTGTAGCATCTAGTTGCCCTGAACTAAATGGTAGAATTACAAAAGTATATGCTATTGATGCAACTGCCCCAACAATAACAAATATGATCATCGGTCCAGACAATCAAACTGTGACGGTAACTTTGAGTGAAGCAGTATATAATACGAACGGGGGATCAGGTGCTCTTGAAGCTTCAGATTTTAATGTTGCAATTTCTGGTGGCTCAGCAAGTTTAACTAGCAGTACACCAACAAGTATTTCAAAAAGTGGGGATAATTATACCCTTGGAATTGGACTTTCAGGTACTATAAATGCAAGTGAAACAATTGTTGTTACTCCTGTTGATAATGGTATTTATGATCTTGCTGGTAATGAGGCAAACACTAGCCAAAGTAATAATTCACTTAAATTGCATGTAATTGCAGCTGCTCCTACAACAAGTGGGTGGGAAACAGGAGCGGTCAATGATATGGGCACTGTTTATGACATTGATGTCGATAATCTTTCACCTAATTCTCATTATGCAATGTATGGAGTAAAACCTGAGATCATTACTTTTCCAACTTCTACAGGTATTGAAGTTGCATGGAGAGATCAAAATTCTAATACAATCGTTATTACTAAATATGTTGAAACCAATTCAGTGTTGACTGAATCTGGACATTTAAGAATAAATTCATTGGGTCATTTAGCTGGGTTTACAAAAGATGATGTTGGAAATTATTATATAATGACATCTCTCCCAGATGAGATTACTACCGCAGCACAACCAACCTATGATCGTCAAGGAATATTGAGGTTATATAAGATTAGTTCAAGTGGTGCTTTAACATATTGGAAGGATTTTATTTCTGGTTCAGTTGCAACTTTACCTATATTTAAACCAATGACTGCTGGAACCGGCAGATTAGTTTACGGAGGTGGAAAACTTTTATTTTCTTTTTCTGCAAATACTCAATATGATACTGCTATAAATCAAAGACATCAACTTCATAGAGAGTTTAGAATAGACCCATCTTCAGGGACTTTTGAGGATGAGTCAGGAGGTATCAGTCATTCATTTGATCAGAGATTAATTTACGATGGCCAAAAATTTGTAAGTATGGCTTTAGGAGATATGTCTAGAGGTGTATCTATTTCATATCCATTTACAACAAGAAATTATGATTTAGGAGGTGGATCTTATTCAATTATTTCATGGGTACATGCTTTTGGAATAAAAGGAGGAAGCGAATCTCAAACTTCAAATGGTTATAATAACACCTTTACTAGGTTAGGAAGTATTGCAAAAAGCACAAATGGCTATCCTGTTGTATTTGCTTCAGAAAAATCAACAGCTTTTTCTGAGGGTGATAATTCAAAAGCTATATTAGACGAGAGAAATTTAGCTTTTGTACATGTTAAAAATGATTTTTTAAATCAAGTTACATCTAGTAATCTGCTTGATATTTCCATCACTGATGTTTCAAACAATTCAAATGTAGCCGATCCTTATAATATTACCGTAAATACAAATAATGTTAATAAGACAGGTACTAATCGAGGAGTAGTTTGGTTGACCAATTATTCGAATTTAAATACAGAAAACGTTGAAAAACCAAAAATGGTTGGAATAGGAAATGATAAGTTTATTATTCTATGGGAGAAATGGAAAATTTCAACAACTGTTGCAAATGCATACGGTCAAGCTTCTGATTATGTGTCAACATGGGGAATAGTAGTAGATGAATATGGTAATGTTGTCACGGCAGCAAAAGATTTAGGAAGTTTTAGACTACAACGGGGTGATGATATTGTTTCTAAAGATTCAAAAGCTTATTGGGTTAGAGGAGATCAAAGTCCAAATAAATTAATTATATATTCAGTTGATGCAAATCTTAATTTAAGGAATGAATCATCTCCTATCATAACAGGTACAACCGTCTCATGTGATAATTCTACTATTTCGGTTGTTTTTAGTGAGCCTATTGTGAACGCCCAAACTGGAGGAAGTTCAGTAGAAGCAACTGACTTTAGTTTATCCATATCTTCAGGTACTGCTACACTATCTTCATCTACCCCTTCATCTATATACATTTCTGGAAATACGGTTATATTGGGATACCAAAAAAATGGAGTCGCTAATGGAAGTGAAGTATTAACAGTTTCTCCAGTGTCAAATAGTATTTTTGATGTTGAAGGAAATGTAGTATCTACTTCTCAAATCAATAATTCGATTGCTTTATGTTCTGAAGATATTATATATCCAACTATCACATCTGTAACTTTGCAAAATGATAATACAATTTCTGTAACGATCTCTGAGAGCGTATTTAATACAGCTAATGGCACTGGTGAGCTTGATGTGAATGATTTTATTTTATCCATTTCAGGAGGGTCGGCTACTTTAAGTTCAACCACTCCTAAAACTATTGCTCGAAACGTAAATACATATATTTTAACTTATGATTTAAATGGTACCCCTGATGGTCAGGAAATCATTATGGTAAATTTTAACGCAAATAGTGTTTTTGATGCTTCTGGAAATATTGGATCAAATAATCAAAATAACAATACAGTTCAATTATATGATAAACGAGAAAAAGTAGCCCCTACTATATCTTCAATATCTATTTTATCAAAACAAGATTTGACCTATAAAATTCAATTAAATTTTAGCGAAAATATCTTCAACACCTCATCTGGTTCAGGAAATTTAGAAAAAAGTGATTTTGATGTTCAAATTGCTGGAGGAGCAGTATCTAATGTTGAAATAAGTTCTGTTTCTCAAGCCAATAATATTATTACAATAGATTTAGCATTTTCTAATCTGCCAAATGGTGATGAAGTCATAACAATATCTCCAAAGCAAAATAGTATTTATGATGCTGCAGCGAATGTGGCATCAATCTCTCAATCTAATAATTCATTTAATCTTGATGATAGAGTACCCCCTGGTGTATTTGATTTGATCTATCCTGTAAATAATTTTGAGATAAATATCACCTCAAAGACTATCTATGATACTTTACATTTTTCATGGAATCCTTCTTCAGATCCTTATGGAGATGTTATTAATTATAAAATTCAATTTGATGAAAATACAGAATCACTTTTTTCAACACTTATAACTGGAAATACACCTGCTTTTTCAAATGCCTCCTCAAAAATGTATCAAATCCCATATAGAAAGATTCAAGAGTTTATGTTCACAAATGATCTTAAGCTTTTATCTGGAACATGGAATGTAATGGCTGAAGATGACTCTGAAAATAAAACTACTGCAGAAAATGGACCTTTTAATATTAGTATTAATGCCAGCAGTTTAAGTGTTGAAGAATTGTTGACTCCTAAGGAATTCAAATTATATTCTAATTTCCCTAATCCATTTAATCCTTCTACAACAATTTTATATGCACTTCCTGAAAAATCTCATGTTTCTTTGCAGATATATGATATACTAGGAAAGAGAATTAAAGTATTGGTGTCTGAATCTCAAAACATGGGTCATCATTCAAAAATATGGGATGGAACCAATGAACAAGGTGAAATTGTGAGTGGTGGTGTTTATATTTATGTATTAAATGCTGGTTCATATTACGATACAAAGAAAATGATCTATATGAAATAGATTCTCAAATTAATCAAATTAGGGGGGTTAGTTTGCAACGATTCAAAAATCTTTTATTTATATTGTTTATGTTCTTACTTGGTTGTGAGAATGCTGTTGAAAAAAATGCTACTACTGAGATGGAACAAGGTCTAAGATTGGTAGAAAGACATAAAGGTCATTATGAAGGGTATAGTCCTCAAAAAAAGAGACTTTTTTCAATGGCAGATATGATCGATGCCTCCAGACAATTACGAGAAATTCAGATCAGTGACCCTCACAGGCCCACTTATCATTTTATTAATCCTGAGGGTAGAGGAATGCCTTTTGATCCTAATGGATCTATTTATTGGAATGGCAGATATCACATGTTTTATATTATTCAAGATGAAAGAGGACATGTATATGGTCATGCATCAAGTAAAGATTTAATGCATTGGTTTTACCATACACCAGCAATTTTCTCTAAGCCTGAAGATCCTGATAAGGGTATTTATAGTGGAAATGCTTTTATTACTAGGGAGGGTAAGGTAGCCATGCTCTATCATGGGGTTGATGCTGGTAATTCAATTGCCCTAAGTGATCATGAAGAATTACTACATTGGGAAAAGCTTAAAAATAATCCTATTATTCCAGAGCCTGAACCAGGAAGTAAGGAAGCTGAACTCTATAGTTCTTGGGATCCAAATGGTTGGCTTGAAAATGATACTTATTATGCAATTTTTGGTGGGAAAATTCCAACTATTTTTAAGGCCAAAGAACTGGATAGTTGGGAATATGTAGGACCTTTCTTTTCGCAAGATATGCCTGATGTAGATATAGAGGTAGAAGATCTCTCTTGTCCAGATCTTTTTAAACTTGGTAATAAACATGCTGTCTTAGGTATTAGTCATTCCCATGGTGCACGTATTTATATTGGTGAATGGAGAGACGAACAATTTCATCCAGAAAGTCACCAGAGAATGAATTGGTTGGGAGGTACAGCATTTGCTCCTGAATCGATGCTTGATAAGCATGGAAGAAGAATTATGTGGGCATGGGTACTTGATCGAAGAGAAGTTCTTCATTTAAGATATGATGATATTCCGCCAAAATATGGATGGACAGGTATTTTAACTCTTCCAAGAGTTCTGAGTTTGAATGATAATGGTGTTCTAAACATTGAACCCTTACCTGAATTAAATTCTCTTCGATTTAATAAAAGAAGTGATACTTTTATTGATCTTGATAATGGAAGTTCAAAAATTATGAATACGATGTCTGGTAATACTATCAAAATAGAAGCAAAAGTTAATGTTTCAAATTCTGGTATTTTTGGAATGAAGGTGTTGAGTTCTGGAGATGGTCAGGAAGAAACTATCATTAAATTCAATACTATTGATAATACAATAGAAATTGATTTCGCTAATTCATCCTTAGATACTACCATTAAACATTTTGAAAGAACAATGGGACATCTAGAAAAGATTGCAACTAAACAAATTGCTCCTTTTGAATTAAAATTAGGCGAGACATTAGATCTTCAAATATTCATTGATAAGTCAATTATTGAAGTCTTTGCAAATGGAAGACAATGTGTGACTCAAAGAGTTTATCCGACTCTTAAAGAAAGTCAAGGAGTTGAAGTATTTTCTGAAAACGGTGGAGCTATGGTTGAGTCCATCACAACATGGGATATAGCCCCAACAAATCATTGGTAAAGGATTTTCTTATGAATTTTAAAAACAGTTTAATTTTTATTACCCTCATTTTTCTTTTTTCTTGTGAAGAAGAAAAAAAGAAGCCTTTGACGGAACATGATGTTATTCAAGAAGTAAATGCTTATCCTTATTATGGATACACAGAGCAAAAGAAAAAAATATTTTCTATGCATGATATGATCGATGCATCTAGGCAGTTGCGAGAAATACAGATCAGTGATCCACATAGACCAACGTATCATTTTATTAATCCCGAGGGATGGGGTATGCCATTTGATCCAAATGGATCTATTTATTGGAATGGTAGATACCATATGTTTTACATT
>Ga0310343_10001369_pt1 | contig 12417 bp, 10 predicted proteins | sample HC15DNA2025_MG_FD_203519 | JGI IMG/M metagenome (GOLD analysis project Ga0310343, IMG submission 203519) | Marine microbial communities from station ALOHA, North Pacific Subtropical Gyre - HC15-DNA-20-25_MG | ecosystem: Environmental > Aquatic > Marine > Oceanic | place: Pacific Ocean: North... | reverse complement strand
ACCGCAGAAGAACGCGAGGGAGAAGAAGAAGAGGGTGAATTTGTACTGACGAAGGAAGGAAAGGATTTCTCGTTTTTTTTTTAAATTTCCTCTTTCGTCTTTCGTCTTTGGCACTCTTTTTTTTTTGGACTTTTTCGTCCAAATTATAATAAATTTCCCCATAGTCACCAGTCACTACTTTCCCTCTCTTATTTTTACATTTATTGAGATCGCCAGATTTCGAAACGCTCCTCGCTCGCTCGTTACGCGCGCCAACACACGTAACACGCACTCATGTCTCGAGGCTCTAGCGGAGGATACGATCGCCACATAACCATCTTCTCTCCGGAAGGTCGTTTGTACCAAGTAGAATACGCGTTTAAAGCGATTAAAGCAGTCGGGATCAACTCCATCGCTGTGAAAGGGAAAGACTGCGTCGTTTCCGTCACGCAAAAGAAATGTCCGGACGTTTTAATCGATCAATCGGCGATGACGCACATGTTTAAAGTGACCAAAACGTTAGGGATGTGCATGACTGGGAAAGATCCCGATATTAGAAACGTAGTACAAAAAGCGAGAAAACAAGCCGCAGAATTTCGGTTTGAATACGGCTACGAAATCCCAGTGGACGTTTTAGCGAATAAAATGGCAGACGAGTTTCAGGTGTACACGCAACACGCGTACATGAGACCTTTAGCGACGATGTGTATATTAATGGGAATTGACGAGGAGAGAGGCGCGAGTTTGTACAAATGCGATCCGAGTGGGTATTACGCCGGATACAAAGCGTGTGCAGCCGGGAACAAAGAGGTGGAAGCGGTGAACTTTTTAGAGAAGAAAATAAAACGCGAAAGCAACGTGAACGACGTCGACGGGGCGTGCAGATTGGCCATCTCGACATTACAACACGTATTAGGGGAAGACGTAAAAGCGAAGGAGTTAGAAGTGGCGGTAGTAACAGCGGATGCGCCAGAGTTTAGATTGCTGTCAGAAGGCGCTATTGAGGATCACCTCACCGCTATTTCTGAGAGAGACTAGTTTGTATAGTTTTCTTTGTTTCAATTGTGCCTACTACCTGTAAGTACTCGTAGTATGAATTACATTATTAAGTCCCGTATCGCTAATGTAAACGTTACTCGCCGTACCGATATCGAAACTCGACCCGTTCGGGTCGGTGACATTATTAAGTAGCTAATCTATTTGAGGACCGTTGTTATTATCTTCGTTTGACATTTTCGTAATACTCAGCTCTAAGCCAGCCTTAGCGATTCTCAACATATCTCCTACCGTCGGGGCCATCAAAAGAGCCGGTCGAATCTCGTAGGCAACTCCTAGAGATGGAATGGGGTTGATATACGCGCAAACCCATACCGCCCTTCTCGCGAAAGCTTTCACATCCGGGAACTCGCCGAGATGCGAACGTATTAATTCCAGATGATTCGGTTGTTGTTCTCGTTTACCGTCGATGACTAACCGCTCCCATTTTTCCAATAAGACGTCAAGATCAGAGGAAAGTTCTAACAAAGCTTCTTCGTTATCGGCTAATTCTCTCAATGATTCCATCATCGCGAAAGATTCTGTCCCTGGCTTCGGTATGTAATCATCTAGACTCCCGCACGCTTTGTCGTCATCGATAAATCGCACCCGAACATGTGGTATCTCTTCTTCATCCAAGTACGGTCCTTGTTCATCGATTTTGAATCGCTTCGTACCCGTGAGCTCTACGAACGTGGACCCATCGTCGTTCACTTCGAATTGGGTCACTTCTACTTCTACTCCGCACGGTAAGACTTTTTTATTCGTCGGGCTCATACCTAACATCGCAAACTTCGTTCCGAGTGGAATTTTTCCCACGCCTATGCTCGTTCCACAGTTCAGACTCCTTTTTGCATCGCTTTGTGTCCCAAAATTCAACCCAAGTTTTTGCTTGGGAAGAGATGCGTCCAATACCAACACTCTCAGCGGGATTGTTTCCGTTTCTCTCAAACGCACTTGTTCCATCCTCATTTTCAAAACTTTCATATCGTCCTCATCAGAAGAAGAAGAAGCACAAACTCTTTGTTGTTGTTGTCGTCGTCGTCGTCGTCGTCGTCGTCGTCGTCGTTGATGATGATGTCGACACAAATAGTCGCGATGATACTTAGTAGCGCTGACACTCGAAGTAGATGGCTGGGAATACGCCGGGGTTCCTCTCGTCGTCGTCGTCGTCGTCATTTTTAGAAGAAAGAAACTTATAAGGAGTTAACTAAAAAAAAAGTTCTCGAATCTTCAGTTATATATACTCACGGTGCGCGTTTGTGTATACACGCGAATTCGGTAATAATGTTTGGGCTACTCCCGCCGATTTCGTACTGGGGATGGACTCGTTACTTCCTCCCGTTCGATGAAACGGCGAACGCGTTTATTGTGATGACAATCGCTATTTGTCTCGGCCTTTTACAAAGTCATCCGGATGTGTTTTTACCTCCAACTTTACCTATGGAGCATAAAATTGAACTCTATTCGAACAAAGTCGTCACTCCGAACGGGGTTATTCCTGCTTTAGTGACTGTGTATCATGGGAGAATCCAAAGCATAGAGAGGATGGAGAAGAAACCGATGCGACGACTGGAAGAAAAACCGTCGCCGTCGTCAACGCATTCAACCAAAAACGACATTGACAACAACAAGAAGAAACTAGCACTAGACAAAGACAAGCATTTTTATGACTTTACCGATAAAGTCATCATGCCAGGACTTGTTGATTTGCACGTGCACTTGAACGAACCAGGCAGAACGGAATGGGAAGGCGTCGAGTCAGGGACGAGATCTGCCGCCGTTGGCGGAGTAACGACGGTTGTCGATATGCCATTGAACTCGATACCGTCGACGGTGGACGTGAAGTCGTTTGAAGCGAAATTGAGAGCTGTGCGCAAACCGAGAGGAAAAATATTTGTAGATATTGCGTTTTGGGGAGGACTCGTGCCTCAAAACGCACACAACGCGACGGTTTTGGAAGACTTATTGTCGAAAGGTGTCGTCGGCTTGAAGGCATTTATGTCGCCCGCCGGAACGGAGGATTTCGATCAAAGCTCTGTAAACGATATCAAGGCGGCCGCGGCGATTTTAACGAAATTCAACGCTCCGTTAATGGTTCACGCGGAATTACCTCCTCAGAACGATGTTTTATCCTCGAATGGTAAAGATCCAAGGAAATATAGCACGTACATGAACAGTAGACCGAGAAAATGGGAAAAGGTTTGTTTGTTTTTTTCATTTTTGTTCTCGCGTGAGAAAAAGAGAAGAATAATTACAAAGCATGATTAAAAAGAAAGCGGATGATGACGATTCATTGGCGCTAATCTTCTCACCAAAAGTTGCAATGGTTGCAGCTTGATGAAGAGAACAATTACCGATGTTATCCTTGCACTGACGTTTTTCTTGCGAAAATCATTTCTTCTTTTCTGTTCTCGGTGGTCTGGGTATTTTCTCTTGAAAATTTATTGATTTTGCTCTTTTCTATGTTTTATACTCACGTCCACTATTCTCTCTCATTACAATTAATCACTACAGGATGCGATAAAGGAGTTGATCGATGTTGCGAAAACGAAGAAGTTTCCTCACATTCACATAGCACACGTTTCGGATGCGGATACGTTATCTGCGATTAAGAGTGCGAAAGGTGATGGAGCAAGACTCACCGCAGAGACTTGCCCGCACTATTTATACTTCAGCGCGGAGTCTATTGGAGATGGAAGTACTTTGCATAAGTGCGCCCCTCCAATCCGCGAGGAGGAGAACCGCCTGCGTCTGTGGGATGGTTTGTTGAAAGACGAGGCATTAGATCTGATTTCTTCGGACCACTCGCCATCGCCGTTGGATTTGAAACATGTAGATTCTGGAGACTTCATCAAAGCATGGGGAGGTATTTCAGGTGTACAACTTAGTTTGCCGTTAACTTGGACGAAAGGAAAGGAAAGAGGGATGACGCTGAGTCAATTCGCCGGTGAGTAAACAAAATGAGCGTTTTGTTTTTCTTTTTGTTCTTTTTCTGCTTATTGTTTTTGCATCTCTGCGAGAAGGGACGGGAGACGAGGGATACGGTGATTGATACCCACCAGTAATCGGCTCTATCATTTTATATTTATATTCTCGCTACATCAAGGTTGTCCGGAGACATATCGGAGGCATAACCAACATAATATGGATTCTGCCTGTGAGCAATCTCCGGGACATTTTATTCTGGTTGTGTGATTTCTTTCGGACAAGGAATAATAGGCATGTTGCTCTTTTACTAAGCCTCTCATTGTTCTTTCTTTCACGCATTAATTACACACAGAATTATGGAGCACAACGCCAGCGCGTATTGCAGGTTTGGGATCAAAAGGCGCGATTTCCACGGGCAAAGACGCCGACTTTGTTGTTTTTGATCCGGAAGGCACGTTTGTTGTGAACGACGAGGCGAACCCTGTGTTTCACAAACACAACAAAACAGCCTACGACGGGCAAAAGTTAAGCGGCGTCATCCATGCGACATTCCTTCGAGGGCGCCAGATTTACGCGAGAGACGCCAAAGGCATTCGATGGCCGGCGTGGGGCCAAGTCCATTTGAAGAGTTAGTTAGTTTGCAGCGCCGACCTATTTATCTAGGTAAATCTACTTTCTATACTGGTATGGTACTGAAAAACTACATCTACTTCTCTACTGTTTTCTTTTCTTTTTCTTCTTTTTCTTCTTCGAATGTGACATCGTCGTCGTCATTCACTTTTACGGATTTAAAAAACCGTTCGGTTATGTCTAGATTCGCCGCCGATATCGGTTCCGCTGGCATTTTAGAATACGCCTTCCTCGGATCCCAATCGCGTTCTGGGATGACCCCACTTTTGAAATATGAAGCGGGTCCAACCGCAGGGTGCGTGCTGCTGCTACTCGAGCTGCCTTTCTCTTGTTGCGTTTTTAAATTTTTATGAAACTCTGGACTGTATCCGATGCTTTTATCGCACAATTGGCACACTCGATTGACTGAATCGAAATCCTCGATAGACATCGCGGTAAACCTGACTAAACCGTAATCTTCGATAATCTCCATGATGTTGTTCGTTAACTTATTGTACTCTTTAAACTTCGGGTCGCTGTTTAAATATTCTGCTAAATAACTCAGATCCTGCACTTCGGTATAAAAATCTAAATTAAACGCCAATTCGCCGTATTTGTCCATCAGATCCACTTTAGACAAAACGTTCACGTGCGGCGTTTCTAAATGCAACATAGTCGATAATGATAACATCAACGCGGCGACGTATTTCCACGGGTCCGCGCACAAATGTCCATCCACTAAATGTACCGTCACTACTCGATAGTGCCACTCGTTTTGCATGATGGCGATGATATTCTTCAGCGACTCGTGTAAGTTGAATAGCTCCACTTGTCCGGGTAAATCAAACACCAAATAACACTCCTTCTCGAGCGGTTCTAATTTCTCTTTCAACCAATCCAGGTTAGCCTCTAAATATTCTAAACAGTACATCATTGCTCCGTTAGGGCCTAAATTCAATTCCTCTTGAACGTTTTCTAGACACACTAAATCGTTAATATCTACCGCGCACTCGTAATTTTCGTTGTCGTGCACGTCGTTCCCTGGGTCGAGATTTATTATTTTATGCGGTCTTCCCAACAGAGTGAAATATTGCGACATTCCCGCGCAATACGTCGTTTTTCCACACCCGGGAGGGCCGATGACGATTTGACCAAACATTCTTTTACGACGCGTCCCGTCTCTTCGATTGTCTCTTTGTCAAAGAGGGTCGGTCGGCACGCGTTGCGAATGGAGAGAAGAAGTGCTTCTTCTTTTTCTTCTTTCGTTTTTGTTTTGTCGTCCTTTTCTTATTTTGACGCTTGACGACGACACCAAAAATGTGGAGTCCAACCAACTCCCTTTTGAGATTTGCCTAACCTCTTCTATGGTTCTCGAACTCATCACTCGCTTGAAGATTGACAGAACATCACGATCGAGCGATGGGGAAAAAGACAACACCATCAGTTTACGCATAAAAGAAGAGCGAGACTGCGACAACGTGCCGTTACGAACCGGTTTACGCGTCTGGTCGGCCAGTTTTATCTTTGGAGAGAATGTGTTTTTAGGTGAAATTGAGAATAAGAATGTCCTCGAGCTCGGGGCAGGCACGGGCGTGAATGGATTAATATGCGCGAAATTGAACGCATCCTCTGTGATATGTTCGGACGGAGATATAAAGTCGGTGAATTTGTGCGTGCAAAACGCGATGTTGAATAAACAGTTCGATGTGGTCTCTCGAATAATAGATTGGGGAGACGAGGCAAATACCTACTTCAAGGAAAGGAATACGTTCCCGGTGATTGTCGCTGTGGACGTCGTGTATTTAGAAGAGCACGCGACAGAGTTGGCAAATTGCGTCGCGCATCATTTATGTAAAGAAAATGGCACGTTTATATGTGTTTGCGGCGTGAGGAAGCGAGAAATTTTTGAAACCTTCCTTCGCGAACTCGTCAAGCGAGGCATGGAGGTTTACTTTGACACCGAGGGATTGATGCCTAAGAGTAATCGAGAGCAGGTGGAAGAGATACGTTCGAATCATAAACACGACGAAGAATTGTTGGAAGATGGTAAAGGATACAGAATGATTCGGGCGAGATATAGGAAATAAGAAGCAGCAGCAGAGAGTAAAGATACAATAAAAACAGAAGGAGAATCTACGGAAGTAGCGTTGGCAGGCTTCTTGGATGATTTGGATGTTGTAGCCAATGACGATAATAATAGACAAATGAAAAAGCAGCAATCGTACGATATGTTGTCTTCTTCGGACGATGACGTACGAGATGGCAACGGAGAAACAGCAGACGACGTGCCGTTTCTCTGCACGACGATTGAAAGCTCTTCACATTCTCTCCTTCGAAACGGGTTTTGCGTTTACCGAGAAGAAGGTTTTATACAAACGCAAACAGAATTGCTCGAAAACGTGCACCATCATTGTACAAACTATTTAAACGACTTGCTCGAACGGTGTAAAACACATCACGGAATCAAATGCGAAAGAGATATATTCCGATTCAAGGAAATTTGTTCTCGGGCAATGAATGGGAAAAGATTCGATTTCCAAGCGACGAAGCTTTCAGATGTCAACACAAAAAATATACCGGAAAGCGGCAAGGCGTTTGCCGAAGCTCTACAAACGCTCGGAAACATCATAGAACAGAAATGCGAGAGAGCATTCGAATTAGTGTTGGGAGAAAAGAAGAAAGATGAGAAACAGATAACACTCGTGAATAGAGGATGCGTCACGTCGCTTCCGAAAGCGCCCGAGCAACATTTTCATGCCGACGGAAGGAAAGAGGGCATGTACAACTGTTTCGTGGCTTTGCACGACGTGCCAAAAATCCAAGGGCCGACGGAGTTTATTTTAGGAAGCCACAAGTTTGATCACGACGCGCCATACGTAAATACGAAAACGAGGAAGAAACAAGAAAAAGCGAAACGCATAGCGCCAGAGCTTCACAAAGGAGACATTTTGTTGTACGATTACCGCGTGCTACACAGAGGCGGTGAGAATAAACGGTGCCACGATCGAAGAGCTCTTTCGTACTTTCTTTTCGATACGAACGGTACTGGGGATACGTGGAACTTCGAGGACGCGTCCGTATGGGACGATTGATAAATGCAAAAAGTACCACTGGTACAAGTGATTTTAGTTTATAATAGTCTAGTAGTAGAAAAAGAAATATCAATACAAGCTAATGAAAATTATTCAACCTCGCTCAAGTAGTCCGACACCTCTGCCGTGGTCAAAATGCGAAACTTTCTATCTTCCCCGACGATGCCGATTTCAATGTTGCTCGCCGCGATCTGACCATCGAATCCTTCTTTTAGTGTCAAAATCGCCGTGTGAATTGCATCTTCCAACTCCATATCCTCGCTATACCGTTTTTCTAAAAACGTTTTCGCGTTAACCATGTTTTTCCCGATCGCCGATGCTTTCCATCCAAAGTACGACCCACTCGGATCCACTTGGTACAGTTGCGGCCCGTTCGCATCGTACCCAGCCATCAACAAAGACACGCCAAACGGCCTAACCCCACCTTGTTGCGTGAACTCTTGCATAGTCGTTGCCGTTTCTCGAACTAATTGTGAGCACGGGATACTTTCTTGATACGTTCTATAATACACTTGCGTGTCTTTGCGCGCCATTCGCGTTAAAACTCTAAAATCTGGACCCATGCCAGAATACGTGATCCCAATCTCGTCCGTTAACAATTGAATCTTCGATATGCTGGTTTCATCCACCAACGTCGACGGCATTTTCTTCTCGGTTGCTAACACGACCCCATTGGTGGCTTTAATCCCCAAAGAAGTCGCTCCAGCCGTAATCGCCGCGAGCGCGTGTTTGATTTGGACGAGTTCCCCAGATGGGGAAAACGTCGTCAACGAAAACGAGTACTTACTTCCACTCATTTTCTTTTATTAACGCGCGTGTTATAATATTTGGCAGATGCCTGTGTCCTTTTTGATTGGCAGCAGTAGTAACAGTAGCGATGCGTGGAGCGTATGAGACGTGTGGCTTGATCTTATAGTAAAAGTTATGCGGACTCCTCGTGAAAAACGTTTTGGTTTTTTGCAGGAAGTAAATTTCACCGCAGATCGCTTTTTTTTGTTTTTTTAACCGACGACGACTCTCGTTCTTTTTTGATTTCACGTGAGAGAGAGACACTTGTGGAAGAGAATGTGTTATATAAACCGTATGGTATGGCACCACGGTAGGTAACATAGCGAATTATATATATATATATATATAGAATAGAATAGAATAGATTAATAGTACAGATATATAACAATAATACCAAGTCTTGCTCTGTCTCCCTTTTTCTTACTTTGTCTCTTTATAGGCACCAATGAGAGATTGTAACAAGCCGTGAGGATTATCCATGTTTGGTAACGATTTGAAATCGTTCTTCGCGATGGCATCCGCAAAGATTTTGCACGCGTTCTCAGCTCTCACGCACAAAGCTTCGGCGCCTTGAACGATCGCAGCCGCACCTTCAGCTTGTAACGCCAAGGCTCGGTGTGTTTCTAAGCACGCAGAAGCTAAAGTACCTCTGTGTTGCGTCGTCTTTAACACCTCGTCGTGTCTCTTCAACTCTTGTTGCAACAACGCCTTCGCCTCTTCGTCTTGGGTCGGTTTCGACGTCGATTCGAGCATATCGTCCCACCTTTTCGATTCGTTGTATAACTCCTCTCTTAATTTTCGTAAACTATCTTTTTTCTCTTCTATTTTCTGTTTGATTTGATGCGGTCCTTCGTCAAAGAGGATTTCGTCGTCAATCAAAGCTTCCTCGACTTTGACGCAAAACTCCTTCATCACTAACTCGATGATATCGCTTAGAAATATATGCTCCGCGCTGGAACCAAAATTCAGTCTCGCTTTGTTAACTTCTGCATCTGTAATTGCGGTGATAAGCTCGGACATGCGCTCGTCTTCCTTGACGTCGTTTCTCAGCGCCTCGTGGAATCGTTCCGGGTTCCCGAGCTTTTGGTGAATGCCTCCCGCATTGCCGACCGACAACGCCACTTGATGATGATGATTGTTGTTGTTATTGATATACTCCATATCAACCCCGTTGTTGTTGACATAGTTGTCGTTGATGTTGCCGTATAAGTATTGATGATTTGCTCCTGGATTTTCTATAAAACCACCCATGTAGTTCGTTTGTCTCGTCGTCGTTTGACGTCGGTTGTTCGTACCATCTTTGTTATTCATGCTATTATTAAAGTTCTGCGTCTTCCTCTTCTTAAACGCGAAACCGCCGAAGGAGTTCTTCACGGCCGTCGTCGGTTGCTTCTTCGTCGCCGTGTTCGTCGTGCATTTGTTATTCTTGATCGTCGTCGTTGGTGTTGGATCATTCTGTGTGTGCGGGGTTGAAAAATATTTGTTGTTGTTTTCTTTGTTGTCAGTTTTTTTGAAACTTGACACCCACGCACGACAGAGGGGGCATAGACACCACCTTTACAGTGTGACGAAGTGGGGAGGGGGTTCAAAATTTGAAAAATCAAGAGGTGAAGGTAAAGAAAAAAAAAAATCAACTTCGAAGAAGAACGCACCACGACGGAGTGTAAAGGCACTCGAGGCCCACCGGGTGTTTGGAACGCGATTGTCTGCGTCAGGTCTTCCCCTTCAATCGAGACTCCGGTGTTGCCGTTTCTGTTCGCGCGAGCACGAAGAGGGACTCCAGGGTCAGTCGCGAGAAAATTATTAAAAATGGCTTTGTGGCGAACGATTCAAAAAAAAAAAAATGCGGGGAAAGAAACAAATGCACCCCACGATGTAAACGTACTCTCGAGGCGACGGCAAAGGCGTGGGACTCATGACCGCGGTTCGCGTTTCGTTCCCTTTTTTTCGCGTTCTCTCTTTTTTTGATGCGTGTTTTTTTGTGCGGCGTCACAAAAGAGCGCGCGCGCGAAAGAGTGAAGTGAAGTGAAGATTTTCTTCTTCTTCTTCTTCTTCTTCTTCTTACTAAAAATCTCTCTCTTTCTTTCTCTCCTTTTTGGGCTCTCGAAAGTAATAAAGTCGGCTTTGGTTTGGAAAAGAGACGACGACGACAAAAAAAGAGAAACGAGACAATGAAAAATTTTGTGGGAATTTTTTGAAAAATCGATTTGGAAAAAATTCTTCGTCGAAAGAACCGAAAAGAAACGAAGAAGAAGAAGAAGAAGAAGAAGAAGAAGAAGAAGAAGAAGAAATCCCTCGTTACGGTTTGCACTCGTACTCACTCGGTACCCACCATCACGCGCGCGCGATCGAGGGAGACCACGCGTCGTCGTCGTCGTCGTCGTCGTCTGCATCTTCCGTGCGCGCGTGTTTATTTATCGAAACGCTTTCGTCGACGATGTCGTCGCCGTCGAAAGAAGTGATGGGCGAAGAAGGTGAAAGAAAAAACTCATCGTCCTCTTCGCAACCAACGCCGTCGAAAGAAGAAGAAAAAGAAGGAGAACAACAACAAAAACAAAAAGCAAACGACGAACACGAACGTGATAGCAATGTTCAAATGCAGCGAGCCTTGCTCGATTTCAGACACAGATACGAACAGTTGAAACACAATCCGTGTTTCGTTTCCGAATTTGTCGTCAGAGGGAACAAAAAGACCAGAGAGAAATTGATTACAAACTGTTTCGAGAAACGAGTCGAGAACTGCGGAAATTTGGAAGAGATAAAAGACGAGCTGTTGAAAGGACGAGAAGAGTTGGAGAAGTACAACATATTCAAAGGAATAAACGTGACTTTGGACGCCGGGAGCGAGGAGAATTACGTCCCCAATGGGGCGAAGATTATCGTAGATGTAGTGGAGAAAGACGCGTTATCATTGAAAGCAGGGACGTTTGTTTCGCAAAGCGGCGAAGGGACGGTAGAGATAACCGGTGGGTTAAGAAACGCAGTTGGATCCGCGGAAAAAATAGACTTCGAGTTAATCAGAGGACACGAGAAATCAGCGAGTTACGCGTTGCACTGGGAACAACCGAGAGTGTTCCGATCGGACATCACGACGGCGTTGAGGATTTTTCAGCAACACACCTGTTCGGTGCGACACTCGTCGTTTCACGAAACCGGAAGAGGGTTATCGTTTCACTTGAGCTCACCAGATCGACCGGCGACGTTGGAGTATAACTTGGTGTGGAGAGAAATCACAGACCCGACGAGATTTGCCTCGAGAGCGGTGAGAAAAATGTGCGGGCACTCGTTGAAATCGTCCATCGTGCACACGCTCGGTGGCGAATCAGAAGAAGAAGATGAACGTGAAGGGGAAGGCGTGAGAGCAGAAAAGAAAAGAAACTGGTGGTGGAACGTTCGAACAGAATTAGCTGGGTTAAATCCAGTTTTTGATTCGACGACGGAAGCGTTTGTGAAATCAGAGTATCACGCGAAATACAAGGGAGTGTTTCCCGAGCGCGTGAATGATTTCTTGCCGGAAAAAATGAAACACTCGTTGAGTTGGCAAGTTGGCGCGCGCGCTGGCGTTATTTTACCGTTACAAAAAGAGTTTTACCTGGCATCATCCTCTCCATCCAATTCTAGTGTTCGTGGATCAAACATTGCGGACCGCTTCTTCATGGGTGGCGTCGGCTCTTTGCGCATGTTTGAACCGCACGGCGCCGGACCTTGCGACGTGCGTCGGGAGAAAGATTCAACACTTTCCTCGCCGACCCGCACCCCAACGTCGCCGGGAGTTTCTGTCTCGGGTAATTTGACACCACCGCGATCGGTACAGTCGAGTTCGCCGTACGATTCTTTAGGAGGCGACGTCATTGTCAGCGGTACAGCCTCGATTCAGATGGACATTCCAGTTGAAAAGTTACGAAACATCGGCGTTCATGGACATATGTTCGTAAACGCTGGATGCATCATTCCGCACGACGAGAAAGTCAAAGACACGTTT
>Ga0310343_10001368_pt1 | contig 12434 bp, 10 predicted proteins | sample HC15DNA2025_MG_FD_203519 | JGI IMG/M metagenome (GOLD analysis project Ga0310343, IMG submission 203519) | Marine microbial communities from station ALOHA, North Pacific Subtropical Gyre - HC15-DNA-20-25_MG | ecosystem: Environmental > Aquatic > Marine > Oceanic | place: Pacific Ocean: North... | reverse complement strand
TCCAGCTTCGGCTACCTTCACAGCATCTGCGCCGATTCCCCCATCTCCCCAGCCTGGGTCGTCCACGGAAAGTGTATAGGTGCCCGGTGTTGTGTAACTCGTGACTATAGTTCCGATATCGCTGATTTGGTATCCTAGTGGGTAGAATACATCATTAATTCCAGGTCCACTCACAGTGATTCTGCTCTCAGTGGCACAGTAGGTGTCACAGTATGACAGTTGGATAGCGACAGTCTCGCCTGCAACCACGTCAAAGGTGCCTGTGTCCGAGGTTGCACTGCCTGCGTAGACGGGGGAGTAATAACTGTCCTGAACAGTTTCCAGGAGCGTCTCGGTGACCACAAGTTGTTCAGAGGTGAAGTCTCCAATATTTCCGTTATCGCCGGGGAAGTAGAACTCAATGTCGAGTCTATAGTCTGAGGGATTCGCACCCTGGCAACCGGTTACGTAACAGTCGAGGTATATCATGAGCACGTTGGCTGATCCAACGGCTGCAGTCATTGAGCAGGTCCCCGCAGACGCAGTGCCGATACAGGAGTTGTATCCTAATGAGGACATGCCGCTGAGACCGGTAGTTCCGGTCCAAGCGTCGGCGTTGTAGAGGTACATGGAGTGGTGTCGAACAGTGCTGTTCCATGCAGTCGTGACGTTAACCTGGTATCCGGCTGGGACATCGAGGTAGTAGAAGTCATCGTCATCGCAGGTCGAGGCTCCGCAGCCAGAGTAACCATTGATGTGACCGTAAAACGATGTGACCTGATCCATCTCAACGTATGAGGTGAGATCTATCGCCGGGCAGGTCCCTCCGGTCGGGCAGACCTGGTTATTGTAATTGAAGCCGCCTGCGTCGGCGCCAGTACACGCATCATAGCCCAGACAGGGGTCCGGTGGGGCCTCCATGAGTATGGGTTCTTCTTTCATTTCCACTCGTTCTTCCGTGGCAGAAAGAACAGGGGAAATTAGGGCGGCAATCATTAGCGTAGCGAGGACGATGGTTCGGCTGCGGTCGTTCGACATAGACGTCACTGGGCGTGCTCACGATTCAGGATGGATATAACAATGTCGAAATCTTTCTTCAGGAACACTGGTGTCTGAATGGCTATTATGGGCAGTATACGATATGTCTGAAATGTGTGTTTTCCTATAAAAATAACAAATAAGGGAATCGAGTTACTGAATGCCATTGTGATCCATTGGAACCAATTGTATGATACGTTAGTTTGTTGTGTAACTAAAGAAGCCTATACCGGTTTTCCTTCCCAATTTCCCTTCATCCACCATCGACACCAAAAGTGAGGCTGGTTTGTACTTGTCATCCGCGAGTCCTTGATGAAGCACGCCCATGATGTGAAGAACAGTATCCAGGCCTATCAAGTCCGCAAGAGCGAGAGGTCCTATCGGATGGTTCATTCCGAGTTTCATTATGCCATCGATGGCATCAGGCTCGGCGACGCCCTCCTCTAAAGTCAAAATTGCCTCGTTTATCATCGGACACAGAATCCGATTGGATACGAATCCCGGAGAGTCATTGCATTGTAATGCGATCTTACCCATTGACTCAGCTACTGAGATGACATCTTCGGTCACCTCTTCCAGAGTGTCTGAGCCGTTGATGACCTCTACGAGCTTCATCAGGGGGACAGGGTTCATGAAATGCATCCCAATAATTCTCTGCGGCCTTGTCGTGGCTTTCGCAATCGCATCTATTGATATTGATGACGTGTTCGTTGCCAGAATTGCATTCGGTCGGCATATGTTGTCCAATTCCGAAAATGTGTCCATCTTTAGTTGGAGAACCTCTGGGATCGCCTCGACAATCAAATCACAGTCCGAGAGATCATTTCTATTGGTGGATGTTGTTATGAGATCAATTGCGGATTGGGAATCTTTGGGTTCCATCCGCCCCTTGGAAACAAATTTTTGAAGTGATGATGTTATCGAGTCAATGCCTCGGTCTACGGCATTTTGATCGATATCTACCATGGTGACGGGATACCCTGAGCATGATGCTACCTGTGCTATACCAGCTCCCATCTGTCCTGCTCCAAGAACCCCCACACTGTGAACTGCCATAGCGTCCACGGAGGGACTGCGATGAATGATAGTTACGGAAGAGTCGGTAGACAACTCCTAAACGTGGGCCTTGGGCGTTATGGGTTGGAGTCCCGTAGTGTAGTGGTCCATCATCTCGGGTTTTGGTCCCGGGGACCCAGGTTCGAACCCTGGCGGGACTACCAAGAAAAAATCATAGTAAATCTGAATAGAGGTTCATTCTTGTCGGCAGTCATGATGCTTGAGATAGACGCTTTTACTTCTGAAGAGAACAATGACCTTCTCAATACACAAGTCAATGCAAGGACCTCAGTCAAGGTTGATTGCGTATCGATTAAGGTCTCAATTGAGCGAAGAATACAACGAACAGTTATCCGGGGTGGCGAGGGAGATGACCTTCTCGATGAGGGTGCTGAATCCGCTGTTTATGAAGCCACTGCTAATGTTGACAAAGAAGTTTATCTCAAAGTTCTCAAGGTCTTCAGAGGCAGGGACATTCAGATGACTGACCCCTATGATGGGAGAGTTTTGAAGGTAGCTTTCAAATCGATATCCTACGATGGTGGGGTCAATCTACTTGGGATGACTCTGATAGAGGACATAGACTGATTACAGATCAATTGGAGTTCCATCCTTTCCAAGGTCCCTTGCAATATTCTTCTGATGGCTCTCAAGTGTGCCTCCGCCTATCTCCAGAAGTTTGGAGTCCCTCCACATACGTTCGACGACGTATTCGCCCACATAGCCGTAACCGCCTAGAACCTGAATAGCCCTGTCGGCTATGTTCTTGGCAGCGGTGGTGGAATAGAGTTTCACGCCATCGCTGTCCAGCCTGTTGCCCGCCATTGAGAGGTTTATGTTTCGCGCTGTGTCGTAGACGTATGCCCTCATGGCACGATACTCTGCCCAGGACTCGCCTATGTGTCTCTGGATCTGGCCGAAATCCCTGATCTTCTTTCCGAAAGCTTCCCTTTCGGAGGCATAGGAATTCATGATAGAGAGACATCTCCTGGAGATTCCCACCGCCATTGCTGCAAGGGCTATTCTTTCTATCTCGAGGTTCCTCATCATATGGACCATAGACTCGCCGGGAGAGCCAACCACATTAGCGGGGGGGATAATGACATCATCAAAGACCAATTCGGCGGTATTCGAGGCTCTCATTCCTAGTTTGTCGACGATCTTCTGGCCGACGGAATATCCGACCATGCCCTTCTCAACAATAAAGGTGGTAATCTCCGGCCTGCCGTCATCACTCTCTCCAGTTCTAGCATAGACCATGCAAACATCTGCAGGGGTACCGTCTTCATCGATAGCTCCATTCGTTATCCACATCTTCCTACCGTTCAGTGTCCATGAGCCGTCTCCATTGGAGGTTCCCGAGGTCCTCATTCCGAGGACATCGGTCCCATAGCCAGGTTCGCTCATACCCATGCAGCCTATCCACTCTCCACTGCATACTTTCGGGAGAATCCGAGTCTTCTGTTCTTGACTTCCATTGAATGCCAGATTATTGACCATAAGTTGAGCATGGGCGAGATATGCGAGGCATAGTCCAGGATCTGAATATCCTAGCTCCTCATTGACAATTGCCGCCGCCGTTGCATCCATGCCAACCCCGCCGTATTCTTCCTCAACGGTTATGCCCAATAAGCCAAGATCTCCGAGTCTCCTGAAGAGTGCTGTATTGAATTTCTCATCACGATCATGTTCGAGTGCCTGCGGCTCGACCTCTTCCTCCGCGAAGGTTCGAACCATATCCCTGAGCATCGCATGTTCCTCAGTTGGATTCGCGATGTCAAAAGGCGCAACCATGGTTCTAGGAGGGGGCGGTGGCGTATGAGGGTTCTCAGCATCAGGGAGTGACTCTTCTTGAATCGCGAGGGAATGGTATTGTCTCTCGAATATGGTCGGCTCCCGCTAACCAGGCGCATACCCTGTCAACTCCAAGTCCAAAACCCCCGTGGGGTACTCCGCCATACCTCCTCACATCTATGTAAAATTCATATGGCTCTACGGGTGTGTTTTCTTCTTCTATTCTCTCCAGAATCTCGGATTCAGACCAGGTTCTTTCTCCGCCTCCAATTATCTCACCATAACCCTCTGGTGCAAGGAGGTCATGACAGAGGACATATCTTGTGTCTTTAGGATCTGGACGATGGTAGAACGGTTTTGCAATTTTTGGATAATGCGTGAGGAAGTGGGGAACATCGAAGTCTTCGGTAAGTATTTTTTCCTTAGTGTAATCCAAATCTTGCCCCCATTCTACTTCGACCCCCTTTGCCCTGAGTCTATCAATGGCCTCATCATATCTTATCCGAGGATAATCAGAGTTGGCGTATCTCTCGATTAGGTTCAGGTCCCTCCCAAGAGACTTCAACTCATCCGAGCGTTCTTCTAGCAGGGTTCTCGCTATGTATCGAACAAGGCTCTCACCGTGATCCATGACGTCATCATTTCCAGACCATGCAATTTCCATCTCAGCATGCCAAAACTCAGTGAGGTGTCTTCGTGTTCTGCTCTTCTCTGCCCTGAAAGACGGAGCTATGGTGTAGAGTCGTTCGAGAGCAGGCATGGCAGCTTCAGCATACAATTGCCAGGACTGGGTAAGGAAGGCCTTTCGGCCGAAATAAGGAACCTCGAAAAGGGTACTACCACCTTCAACTGCCCCTGCTACGAAGTTTGGGGCTTGGTACTCGATGAATTCCCGTTCCCTGAAATAAGAATGAATAGCACCGAAGACAGAAGATCGGATTTTCAACATCGTGGTCATCCTTCCAGTTCGCAAGTACAGGTGACGATTATCGAGCAGAAATTCTGTCTCTCCTCCATCCGCCTCGGCCATAGCAGACTCCGTTATTGGGAATGGCCTGGAAGGGTCTACAGGTCCGATTATGCGTATGTCGGAAACCTGAATCTCATGACCGTGCTCTCGATCGGTTGGAATGGCCTTCCCGGAAATTTCCACACTAGATTCAATCAAAGCGGATTCAACTGCTTCGAACTTTTCATCTCCGACGACATCTCTCTTAACCACACACTGGACAATTCCAGTTGAGTCTCTAAGTACAACGAATCTCAGACGCTTCGACCCCCTGGATCGATGGATCCAGCCCTTCAGATGGACTTCAGATTGGTCGTAAATTCCCGAAATTACCTCTCCGATCCAATGAGTCTTCATAGCCTGCCTCGGGATTTGGTCTCTGAACGTCCGTTTCAACACTGCGCTCATACAGATGATTGGCGGGTCTGACGGGGTTCGAACCCGCGGCCTACGGGTTAAGAGCCCGTCGCTCTACCTGGCTAAGCTACAGACCCGGACATCCGTTCGGGAGGGCATCTATAACAAATGCGATAATTTATGCCGATAATCTACTGTCAGGACGAACGGAAGTTACAACGGAATCTTCATCCGCGAGGACGACGACATCGCAAAGGCCGCAAAACAATCCTACTTCCACAACACCCGCTATCGACAGGATTTCTGACTCTAAAGCCGATGCTTGCGTTATCCTTGGGCCAAATTCGCAATCCAGTATTAACCCCCCATTATCTGTAACGAAAGGAGTCTTTCCTCCACGTATAGTCACGGCCCCCGGGCATATTTCACTAAGCCTCTCCATAGTACGCATCCATTCGAAATTAATTACTTCAACTGGAAGGGGGAATGCTCCGAGCACGTCGACTCTCTTTCGAAAATCAGCGACGACCACCATCCCCTTGGAGGATTGTGCTACTACCTTTTCCCTAGTCAACGCACCTCCTCCGCCTTTTATTAGTGTGAATTGTGGATCGTATTCGTCTGTTCCATCTATTACCAAATCCAATTGGCCTGCATGAGAAAGTGATGTCAGGGGTATTCCAACTTCAGCTGCGAGTTCCATTGTTGCTATGCTTGTGGGCACGCCTACGATATCCAGTCCCTCTTCACGAACCCTTCTTCCAAGTTCAATCACAGTATGAGCGACTGTTGACCCGGTTCCAAGGCCTACCGACATTCCACCCAAGACCCAGTCACAGGCTTCTATGCCAGCTGTACGCTTCATGGTATTCACGTCCATGATGCCCCCTGAGGGAGGCTACCCGAAAAGGTTCTCCAGTCAGAATAGTACTGACCGAACGTTTGATGATGCCTATCCCTAGTTGCCGTATGAGGGAGCAGGAGGGTTGCTGACAGTGTACGACACTGAGGAAAGTCCTCTCTCCACGATGCAAGCGGACCAGTTTACACTGGAGGCTCGAGAGGGCCGGCTCTGGAACAGAAACGAACCGCGCTGCGCAAATACGGTGAATCCGAGAGGACGAGGTTGCGCAAACTCGGATGAAACGGCCATCCCCGCTGGAGCAAGTCCAAGCAGGCCTGTTAAGTCGCATCGGCAGGGGCCGGGTAGGATGCAAAGTTGAATGCAACCAGCCGAAAGGTGAACAGAAAGGGGCTTACTCCCTGCACCCTCACTACTTTCGCCACTATCAAGGATTATGCCGACTCTATTGCGTCAATCGCCTCTACAAGAGATCCGGCTTCATCGTAATCAAGCCACGGACCACGACCCATGATTCTTGAGGCGAGCTCCCTGTATGCAACTACTATTGTTGGGAGAACTATTGTACTCGCGAGCAATGCTAGGAAAAGGAGCGCCATCATCAAGACGAAGAAGTTCCTGAGACCTGGTATGGCCACGAATAGACCAGCGGCGAGTCCCGCACAAGTCGTTGCAGTTGTCTCAAATACAGTCTGTCCACAACGGGCGACAGATTTGGCGATACCAGCTGGGCTCTCGCCCTCGTCTTTGATTCTGTCAACGATATGGATCGAGTCATCGACCCCAATTCCGAAGACAATGGTCCCTATCATCGCAGTGAACACGTTCACATTCACCCCTCCTAGGCGCATCAATATCGGTTGCCAAAGAACCACCACTCCCACGGCTGCCATGGTAAATAATGCCATCCTGGGAGATCTGAACAGTATCGACATTACGATGAGGAGCATCAATACGGTGGTGAGGGTTGTATCTCTTTGTGCATCGTGAATCCCTTCATTGATGTCCAGCGAGACAGGGAGCCCCCCTGTCAACAAACTATTCACAGTCCCTTCTAGGCCCACTGCTGAGCATGATAATGGCCCATTACATTGTTCATCGCCTGTCAAATGACCGTCTATAGCATCTCTAAGAACGGCTGCCTCCTTCAAAGCAATGTAAGGCTGATTGACGTAAACGAGGGTCTTCGTCTCGCATGGAGATGCTCTGTCACAGACGTCTTGATCTGCATTCATTAACATGGATCTGATTTCAGGGGAAAGGGTATCGAAGGCAACATTAACCATTGCCTCTCTGGAAGTGAAAGAATACGGGAGGCAGTCCGGCCGCAGTGGATTCAGAGACTCGTCCCAGCAATCATCGTGTATCAGATCCCAGAGACTCGTGGAAACAAGGGAGATTCCAAGCGCCTCAGTATCTACATGGATTGCCTTGAGAATATCTACAAGCGAAATTGATGTTGTATTGGGAACATTATTGATATCAATCTGCATTCTTTCGATTGCATCAAGTATAGGCAGGTCCCTAATCGGAGCGGTTTGGTTGAGCTCTCCCCTTTTCTCAGCGTCCACGATGAACATGTTAGTCTGCCCTCCTTGGAACTCTATGCTATACTCCCTAAGTGCCTCGTAGGAGGACAGCCCAGGAGGCACTTCATCAGCTGAGCCTGTGATCTCCTTGCCTAACTCATCATCAAGAATCATCACCCCATAAGCAGTGAAAGCCCCCGCGATTATCAGGACCAGGAGGTAAACGCGTACTGGAATCTCTCCGATCTTATCCCAAAGTGAGTCGAATGCCATTGAACGGGTTTTCCTGTACCTCAGAAGCTGAACCAGGGCTGGAACCATTACCATGGAAATCACGAAAGTGACGAATATACCCAATAGAAGCGTGAGCCCGACTGTCCTCATGGGCGCAATTGGGACAATAGAGGGCCACATCAACACACTAAACCCGATTATAGTCGTCAATGCAGAGAGCAAGATGGCATGGCCTGTGGTGAGGGCCGCAGAAACGGTTGCGGAGAGGCTTACGGATGGATCCCACGGATTGATGTCAACCTCCTCACCACCATCTCTTCTGTTTGCCCAGTTCTTCTCTGCGCGGCGCTCGAGTATTTTCACTCTGTTCTCTTCTATCCTATTTGTCAAATGCAACGCATAGTCGACTCCTAAACCAATCAGAATAGGCGCTGCTGAGATGATCATCGGCGTTAGCATTTGATCTGTAATTACGATTATTCCAAATGTGATGAATAGCGTCATTACGATTGGAGCTCCACAAATTATGATCACCTTCGCATTTCTGTGCAATGCGAACATCATCAATGCTACCAAAAGGAGGCTGATGGGCAACATAGTATCCATCAATTCATCATATATGGCGTCGGAAACATCGTGCAGTACAGGGGTCAAGCCAGTTATCGTGACGGCTTCACGAGCAGGTATGACATCTGCTCTCTCCGGGTCCCAAGAATGGGTCGGGAAGTTGTATGTCCTTTTGCAAAGTTCACAGTCCTCTGGACGTGACTCAACGTGGATTAATTGGTCAGCATATGCAAGGAAGGCCTTGTGATCTCGAATCTGCCCAGAGGGATTTTCATCAGAGATTCCCTTCGGATCATCGCGAGGAGGAATGTCTGTGTCAGACATGTCGAAGGTTATGCCCATTATAACCACGCCAGTATCCCATATTCCATCCCCGTCGGTGTCACGAACAAACGACTCCATGAGCGAGCCTGCATTCTCGACATACTGATCGATTCGCTCTTGGGCACCGGAACCCTGGGGTATCGAGTATCCGGTGTAAGGGTTCAGGGATGCGACGGCGCAATTCTCCTGTTGCCCGGTTGGCAGGGCATATTTCTCAACAGCGCAATTGAATCTGTAGGATGAAGAGTTGGCCTCCTTAATGATTTGAGCTGGGGACAAGACCCACACTACTCCGTCGTTGGAACCCCGATCGGTCTTATCACGGTCAAGACCGGCCCTGTAACCCCCTAAATCTGAGTTCAGATCGTCCCCTTCGATCCAGGATATCTGTCTTAGGATATCTGCGTCGGTTATGTTCTCCGAACCGCGCTCAGCAGATGCAGTTGCAGCATTGTCAGTTTGGATGTAGAGAATTACAATGTCGGTGGCCCATTGCTCCCGAACCTGTTTGAGTAGTTCTGTGGAATCGGCGCCATCTGGAAGGTATATCTCGACGTCCCCATTGATTTGATGTTCAAATTCAAGCGCATCCCTTCCCAACAATGCGGTCATCAAGAGGAGTAACGCCACTATTATTCCGGGAGATCTAAGTATGGCTGCGTAGGTATAATCCGAGAGTCGTCTTCCAAAAATTCCTGCTCGATCGGTGACCTTGCCCCCTGCATCGAGGCCTCTAGAAATGAATCGTGCAGGTGTCGTGTCACTGATTTTGGACAAGGCACCTGCAATAGCGATTCGTGCCGGTTGGATTGATTCGAAGAATCGCCGCCAGAATTCGGCCTCATCATCAACGGTGTCATCCACACTGGGTGTGCGGCCAATTACGTCCATGAAGCGTTCGCATGAGATGGGTCGTAACAGCCATATATACGGCAAAATCGTATTTTCCAAAAAAATATGACACCCGAAGATGTCAAACTCAGCATCGCTGTGGGAGGCACATGCATCTTGTTACTGGAGGCGCTGGTTTCATAGGAAGTCATCTTGTTGATACACTAGTATCTACCGGAGAGAATGTGCGGGTTATTGACGATCTCTCGTCTGGGCGTATTGATTTCATCGATGGCCACATCGGTGATTCTGTGGAGATGGTTATCGCAGATTTACTGGACCTTGAGAAATTGAATGAGGCCATGAAAGGTGTAACTATGGTTCACCATCTTGCTGCTAATCCTGATATTCGCCTGGGGACTAAAGTCACAGATACCGATCTAAAGCAAGGCACTATTGCAACATATAACGTTCTTGAGAGTATGCGAATGAATGGTGTATCGAGGATATCATTTTCCAGTTCCAGCGCAGTATATGGCGAAATTGAGGCCATGCCAACACCGGAGTCATACGGCCCCACACTGCCCATTTCACTCTATGGAGCCTCTAAATTGGCATCAGAATCGTTGATTAGCGCCTGGGCAGGAACATTCGGAGCGACTGCTTGGATTCACAGGTTTGCGAACATAGTAGGCCCACGGGGAACTCATGGGGTGATCTATGATTTCGTCCACAAATTACGAAACAATAAGAGTGTTCTGGAAGTATTGGGTAATGGTCTTCAAGAAAAATCATACATGGACGTAGAAGATACTGTGGATGCGATGCTTCACGTCATAGACTCCTCGAACGAAGGGGTTGCTCTGTACAATTTAGGAACGGATGAAACTGTTTCAGTATCGCGTATAGCCGAGATAGTAGTAGAGGCATCGGGACTTCAGGGCGTAGATATCAGGTACACTGGGGGGGACAGGGGCTGGCCCGGAGATGTTCCCAGAACCTGGCTTGACGTTGAGAGGCTCGATTCTCTAGGGTTTAATGCCAAGAGGACTTCAGAAGAGGCTGTTAGAAGATGCGCTGAGACTCTCATCGACGAGATTGGATTGTGAATATCGCAATGGAAGTAAATACTAGTGCCGCTACAACAAGCACAGTGCTAATATTTTGACTTGGTTCTGAACTCTCGGAAAGGACGATCAGTGTAGATGAGAGCACAGATCCAGCTCCCCCCTCATTTCTTTCCAGCACCAACACAACGTCATATGAGAAAGGGTCCATCTGGTCAACAAAGAATGCAACAGATGGCCCTTCACCATCGTGTACATGAGAGTACCATCCTGTAGGTAGTATCTCTGCAGATGTGTTCCCCCAATAGTCAAGACTGACCATTGCACGTGCGACATCATGGTTATTGTCTAGTCCATTTTGTGCGGTTCCCGGATCAAGGGAGACCTGCCTCTCAATGATGAATATTGTCAGACGCTCCTCTACCCCAAGAATGAGCCCTGGGGAGCTCACATTAATTGAATTCTGATTAACATTCACCTCGCCGATTATGGATGTCAATCCTTCCTTTACAATCTCGGATGACCTCAGATTCATCTGCATATCGACCCTATCCACAAACCCCTGTGATACTAAGTTCCCATCCATAAAAAAGGTGGGGGTGACTGCTAACTGATCTCCGTGTAATGCTAACCTATGAGTTGATATCTCGGATCCCAGAGGATCCTCCCCCGGAGGATGGATAGCGATCCTAATAGCACGATTTCCATTGTCTTCTAAGAAATTTAGTAGCATCGGGTCTATTTCTGCACAGGTGGTGCAGTATGTTGCTGTGTGCTCTTCAATGAGAACAGTCGCAGCAGAGCCGCTTGAGTAGAAGGACGTCTGTTTTGAGGTTTGTGCGATCGTCGATATCGGTAATAGGATCGCGACTATGAGTAGCACCGCAAGTAGCCGCATGTAGCCTGTCCAAGCATCGACCCTTCATAACGGAGTGCATTCACAGGACATGCATGGCAAAGCGTTGGTACCAAGAGCATCAACGCGATACTTGGAGACGTCAAGCACGAAATAGCGGCTACAGGGCACGTTCTGCCTTCAAACTAAAACAGATACAAGAAAGGCACAATGTAATCAGACAAGGTGATTCTGTGCTTGATATCGGGTGCCATCCTGGTGGTTGGACACAGGTGGCATTGGAAGAGGTGGGAGAATCAGGAACTGTGGTGGGGATTGATCTCCGACCTACCGATCCAATTGACGGGGCGTCGATCCTGACAGGAGACGTGAGGGATGAGGGCGTCGTTGAAAGGCTGTCCTCAGAAAATTTGGATCAAGGGTATAATTGTGTAGTCTCGGATATATCTCCAGGTTTAACCGGACGATATGATACAGATCAGGCGATTTCCCTGGAACTCTCGGCAATGGCCTTAGATGTGGCTGTGATGTTGCTGAAACCAGGTGGCTCATTCGTTACTAAGGCATTTCAAGGGACCGGAATCGAGTTTTTGGTCGAAGCTTGCAAAAAGCGATTTTCTTTCGTCAGGCGCTTCTCACCAACCGCCAGTCGAAATGCATCTTCAGAGGTGTATATCATTTGTAAAAATAAGAAGCCCTTGTCAGAAGGTTTGATTTCGGCTATAGAGCATATCCATCTGGGTCTTACCGATGCTGGTATCTTGGTTACTGAAGAAGAAGGTGATGAAAAACCCGCAGTGGGTTTCAGACGTCTCTGAATAATTCCTCATTCATCAGCCATCTTCGCAGCCTGGGCCGCCCACTTGTCCCTCCGGACCCTGCCCGGGAAGAACTCGATCGCCGTGTTGACCTGGTCCTCGAGCTCGGGGGT
>Ga0310343_10001365_pt1 | contig 12442 bp, 4 predicted proteins | sample HC15DNA2025_MG_FD_203519 | JGI IMG/M metagenome (GOLD analysis project Ga0310343, IMG submission 203519) | Marine microbial communities from station ALOHA, North Pacific Subtropical Gyre - HC15-DNA-20-25_MG | ecosystem: Environmental > Aquatic > Marine > Oceanic | place: Pacific Ocean: North... | reverse complement strand
CATAATATATTTAATGATTACCAGTATCAACAAGATGCAAACACAGTGTATCGACCATTTAAAGTATTGAGAAGAATGTAATGCCAGCAGTAAATCAACGTATCCCAAACTTTCTAGGGGGTGTATCTCAACAGCCAGATAAAATAAAATTTCCAGGACAGTTAAGGGTATGTGATAATGCTGTCCCAGACATAACATTTGGTTTAAAAAAACGTCCTCCAGCAGAGTTTATAGGAGCTCTTAGTAATGCTAATAGCACAGGACATTGGTATGAAATATTAAGAGATGGAGATGAAAAATATATAGTACAAATAACACCATCTCTTACAGGTAGTATGCCTATAAGAGTGTGGGATTTAGCAGATGGTACTGAAAAATCTCTGACAAATAATTCTGGAGATTCTCTATTTTCATATTTAGCTGGAGCTACACAGCCTTATGCTATACAAACCATTCAAGATTACACCATAATAGCTAACCCACAAAAAACTGTAGGTACTACAGGAAACACTTTTTCACCTATAAACAACGGAGACTATTCTTATGCGAGGCTTGATACTGTCGCTTATAATACTGAATATATTTTATATGATTCTACAGCGGGAGTCCCTACACCCAATACCTATTACCGAGTTACTTCTGTAAAAGTAGATAGACTTAACAGTGGTAGTTTAGAGGGGCCAACTTGGAATGATAGTAATGTTAACCAACAAAAATCAGGTACATTAACTTGGTCATTTTCTGGTGGTGATGCTATACAAGGTAGTTCTAGTAACTCTAACTGTGAAGACATAGAAGGTAGTTTACAGGTAAATGGTAACAGTTATATTGCTAATAATATAGCTAACTATGACGGTACTGGTAGTGAAGCAGGTGATTTTTTAGGGTATACACAAGACTATGATGTACGATATACAGCCACAGTTACTTTAACTGACGGTGGACTTATTAGAGAAACTAATATAAATACTGCTAAAGCTAAATTTATAGATGTTCAAATTGAAGGTATAGATTATCGTATATCAGTTGAAGCGGTAGAGCCAGTTACTACATATAGAGATGTAAGTGGTATAGCTTACTTTAAATCTCCTAGAAACCCAGACAATGGTGTACTTAGTATGGCAACTATTTTACAAGGTATGCAAACCGCTGTAAATAGTAATCTAGCTAACGTAACTGCTGAGGTTATAGGTAGTGGTTTATATCTTCATGGTACAAAAGCTGATGGTGTTAACTTTTTAGGTGGTGCTGTTAACGAAAACATGAGTGTTATAGGTCAAAAAGCACAAGATATTACAAGGTTACCTGCTATGAATAAACATGGTTATGTAGCTCAAATATCAAACACTGCTGACTTAGATACTGATGATTACTATGTAAAATTTGAAGCTGATAACGGTGTATCTGGAGCTGGTAGTTATGAAGAATGTGTAAGACCACACAACTTTGCGGGGACAAGTGCAGAAGATGCTATGGTATTAGGGTTAGACCCAGCTACAATGCCACATGCCCTTATAAATAACCGTAATGGTACATTTAGTTTTGTAAAATTAGATTTAACTACAGCAAACTCTAAAGGTAATGAGAACTATTGGAAAGATAGACAGGTAGGTGATAATAATTCTAACCCTTTTCCAACCTTTAACGGCTCACAAATACAGGAAATATTTTTTCACAGAAATAGATTAGGACTTATTGCTGGAGAAAACATTGTAATGAGTCAACCTGGAAATTATTTTGATTTCTTTATTGTGTCTGCTATATCTGCTAGTGATGATAACCCTATAGATATAACAGTATCTGATATAAAACCAGCATTTATTAACCATATCTTACCTATACAAAAAGGTTTGATGATGTTTAGTGATAATGGTCAATTCCTATTGTTTACAGAATCAGATATATTTAGCCCTAAAACTGCTAGATTAAAAAAAGTTGCTAGTTATGAATGTGATTCTACAATACAACCAGTAGATCTTGGTACGTCTGTACTATTTACATCTAATGTATCTGCATATGCCAGAGCATTTGAAGCAACAGTTTTAGATGATGATACACCTCCTAACATATTAGAACAAACTAGAGTTGTACCAGAATTTTTACCAAAAGATATAACTAAATCTACTAATTCAGTACCAATAGGTATTGTTAGTTATGGTAAAAAAGGTGATAGTGCAGTATATCATTATAAATATTACAACACTGGTCAGAGAAGAGAACAATCTGCATGGTATAGCTGGACATTAACAGGCACTATGCAACACATGTTATATACAGGTGGTAGTTTCTTTACTGTTACATTACAGGGTAGTAATTATGTACTAAGTAAACATGAATATGTTGCTGATGCTAACGCTAATAGAGCATATGTTTTAGGTGGTACTGCAGCTAACGTAGGATCCCCGCTAAAGACAGCGAGATGGTTTGAACCTTGCTTGGATGAGCTAACTATAGCAACCAATGTAGCAGGGGCAGCACAGACGACTACAACCCCCGAACGTACTGTTTTAACAATACCTTACACACCAACTTCAGCTACCAATTTTTACATGGTTGGTATTTCTGGAAATGACAGTGATGGTAATTCTATATCAGGTATAGTTAGAAAGGCAGATTCTGTTGGTACTAACAGTGTTACATTTAATAATATTAATATAGACAGTGCAGCTAAAGTAGCTGTAGGATATAGCTATACAAGTATTATTGAGTTACCTACCTATTACTTAAATAGAGGTGAAGCAAGATATGATACTGACGGGGAGTTACGTATATCTGGTATAAATTTTGAACTAGGTGTATCTGGCCCTATGGAGTTTCACCTATCTCCAACGTATGCTGACATGGATTCTTACACACAGTTTGAATCTGGAATGTTAACAAACAGTGCTAATTTTAACGAACCACCTGCAATACTAGCTAAATCAGTCAGAGTACCTATACAAAAGAAAAACGAAAAATATACATTACAGATACAAATACCCGACCCTTTCTCCACCGCCTTACTCTCAGCGAGCTGGGATGGCAACTACAACGAAAAACGACATGTACGAAGGTAAGTATATTAAGACCTGCACTCCAGAGTTAGCTCTAAGTGTGGGTCTAAACTTACGTTATGAAGATAGACGTGAGGCAGAAGAAACCTCTGGATTATGTGCAGAGGCTTCTATTCTTCAATCATTTTATGATTCAACATATTCCGTGTATTTTACGGTTCCCAACGGCAAGGCTGCTGGAGTGGCGGGAGTGACCCCGCACAATTTAATATGGATGTTATGTACTGATGCAAGCACAGAGTATCCTCATACATTTGTAAGAGAAGCAAAACGCTGGGTAAACAGTTTACTTAATCCTTATTTATGTAACCAAGCAGATATGCGAAATGAATCACACATAAAATTATTAAAACTTTTAGGCTTTACCTTAGTTAATTATCATGTTTATAATGGAGTCCCCTTGATACAATTTATTAAACCATGTGCAATACGTTATTAGTCAGCATTGGTATGGGTGCTGCTAAAGCTGTCTCAGGCATAGCAGAACAAAACAGACAACATCAAAACCAGGTTGATGCTGTTAATCGTAGTAACGCAATAGCAAAACAAAATTATCTTAATCAAATCCAAATTTCTGCATTTAATGACCAGAGAAAAGGAGAGGTATTTACAGCACAATTAAAAGCTGATGCAGCGTCTAGAGCAGCTTACTACAGACAAAAAGAACTCAATCAAGCAGAAGCTACAAGAGCAATTACAGCTTCCGATCAAAAACTCAGAGAAAAAATTACTGAACAGATGTTCCAGAGTCAAGCCAACCTTGCAAAAGCTATCGAAGCACAAGGGACGGTGCTTGCTAGCGGTATGGCATCTGGTCAATCTATGTTATTACAATTACAACAAGCAGAACGTGATTTTGGTTTTAAACAAGCACAGATAGATGCTACAGTATTTGATGCTACTAAAGCATACGGTATTGAGCGTTACGGTATAGATTTAGATCAATACTCATCTAATATTAAAGCTAATAATGCTATTACTACATCTGCTGCAGTAGCACCATCTGCATCGTTCATGACTGTTAGACCTATAGAGAAAAAACCACCACGCAAACCCTCAGCACTTGGCCCTATACTTGGTGGAATTAGTACTGCATTTAGTACTGGTACAGCACTTGGTGGAGAAGATTTCTGGGCTGAAGGTTTTAAAGAAGGATTTTAACTAATTATGGCATATCAAAGAAGTACACAAGCTACAGGTTTTAAGAATCGTGTAGCTCCTAGTGAAGAAAAACGTTATTCTCAATTAGCTAAACAACTTAAAACTAACCAAGTTACAGATGTAAAAGGTTTGATAGGTCAGTCTAATGAGCAAATAACAGAAATGAAAAGACTTAGTAGTTTAGAAGCTGCTGAGGATACATACGAATTAAATAATTTACGTCAGTTTAGTCAAACTTTAGATACAGCTTTAGATAGCCTTACCAAAAATGTGTTAAAACCTATTACAGAAGGTCAGATACAAGATGGTATAAATACTGCAGTTAAAGCACAACAAGGTGATGAAGAAGCTCTAGCAGCAGTAAAACTAAACGATCAACAAGAATTAGAATTACAAAGACAAGTTGCAGAACAAAGAGAAAAAGTAAACAAGACTAGTGAAGATATAGGTAAAACCTGGAATGAAGCTGGATATGAAGCTGATCTACGTCAAAAGTATAGATTACAAAACCTTAAAAAACGAAACTCTAACTTTGCTATAGGTTTTAGAAGAGGTCTTTTATTAGAAGCTGCTACAGGTTGGGATGCTTTTAGAGATAGTGTTCTTACTGGTCAAAGTGATTCTCCTTTACAAGAACGTGTAATTATACATGAAGGAGAAGAATATAAAGTTGGTGATTACTATAATATAAAAAATACAGAAGCAAAAGAAAAAATTGTTGCTGCCTTACAAAATGCTTACATCACTGAAAAAGGTGCTGGTTTAAGTAAATTTATGGTTAATAAATATCTTACTAACTCTGTAGTAGAAAGAACTAATTTATTTAATCAGAAAGAATTTAATAAGTCACAGTTAGAATGGGCTAATGAACAGATAGATTATCACAAAGAACAATTCTTAAATTTTAATTTTAATGATTTAGAATCAGAGGAAGGTCTAGCTACAGCTACACTAGGTGTTCAAGAATGGATTAATACTGGTGGTAGTATTATGTCAGCTATGAATTTAAACACAAGTCGTAATGCTGCTGCTAAAGGTAAATTAATAGAATTTCTTGTTGATACTTTAAAGAGTGATAAATTTAAAAATATGGACGATTCAGAAGAATTGTTATCATTTTTAGAAGAAGATCGTTTTTATATTCCAGGCGTATCAAAAAAGAAAACTGATGGTACATATGAACTATCTGCCTTAACTGATTTGATGGGTAGTGATTTATCTACTGCTAATTTACGAGCTGAATTATTAGAATCTATATATGAGGATTCTAGAAAAAAAATAGCTGGACAAAAAATACAACTAACAGAAATAGTAAGTAACATATATGCACAACACGGTGATGATGAGGTTGCTTTAAATATAGCTTTATCTGAAGTACAACAATCAGAAGAGTACTATGCTAAACCTTGGGCTAATACTATATTTAGACAATTTGACTCTGAGTTTGAAATGACTCCTAAGTTAAGTATTGATGATAGTAAAGCCCGTATGGAATATCTTAGTGGTATATATGATACAAAAAATGGTGGTGTTATACAAATAGATGCTATTAATACACAAAGAATAGATCACTCTGTATTAAAAGAATACGAAGAAGCTGGTCTTATAGGTGATGTTTACAAAGGAAATCAAACAGCTAGAAACATTCACTCTACTGCTACAAGTAATCTAAAAAAAATTGCTAAAGATGTTTTTGATAAAAGAGATATAGGTGATGCTTCTAAGGAATCACAACTAAATGCTTTTACAGGTTGGATTGCAGGTAAAATGCAATCTACTGCATTATCTTATCAAAAACTTACTAACAGTAGTTTAGCTGATGCTTTTAGTTATGCAGAAGAATATTGGTCTACAAGGTTAAAATCTTCTAATCCTGATATTTTTCCTAAATTTGAAGGTAAATCTCCAGCACTTGCTGAGGGTGATACAACAGATTTAACTATTGGTGACCAAGGATGGGGAACTGTACAGTTTTATGGTAGTCCAACCGAAGGTCTATCCTCTGAAACAGCGTTAGGTATATCATTTAAAAACACACTACAAACAGCTAGTGATCTTGTTTCTAACAATGATGGTTTTATATTTAAAGATAATTTAATTGTAAAAAATAAAGCATTTTATAAATTAGTAAATGGTAGACCTCAACCTATATGGGAAAGTTTATCTAAAATAGATCCTTTAAAAACACACCCCGCAGTGCTATATAATCAACAGATGCGATTGCTTGGTGGTGAAGAATCTATGGTAGAGTGGCCAGATAAAATACAAGCAGAAATAGAAGAATGGGAATCTATGACTGTAGATTCTCGTAATGCTTTAGTTAGTAATGATGAAGTAAGATTTAACACAGCTTTAAAAAAAGAAGGTTACATATCTTTAAATGATCTTAGTCACACTCTTGTAAGTCCTGATGGTCAAATACCTATAAAAGAAAGTGAGTTTTCTGAGTTAGTAAAACGCACAGGTTATAATGATGCTATTACGTATGAAGAGTTTTTAAATAATCCTGTATTAGTAGACAAAGCTCTTAAAATAAAAATGAAAGATGGTCTTAAATTAATAGAAGGTACTACTAATAATGAAACAATAATTTTACGTAAATTAACATCTTATATGATGACAGGTGATCCTGAAAATTATAATAAAGGTGACATGTCTAATTTTACGTTAGAAGCACTTAATGCTTATCACAGTGGAAACAACTCACGTTTAAATACATTCTTTAAAAAACATGGTATTAAACCTAATTTAAAAATTGATGTACCATATGACTATTCAGAGATTGATACACAAGCAAGTATTATAACTGCACCTTTAGCTAATAATGTTGCAGATCTTGAAGCACAATTATCAGCTTGGGAAAAATTAGAAGAACCAGACATGAAAATTGTTACTGGTTTAGCTAACCCAAACCTTGACCAAGGTGGTATGCCTGTTGGCCCTGTAAGTAGGTCACTTCGTAGATTATTAGGTAGAAACAGAACATATGCTATTAACCCAGAATATGTGAAATGGAAAAATAAAGGAGAAGAAATACAAAATAAAATTAAAATTATGAAAGTTCTTGAAGCTCCTAACGATAGTAAATTTGTAGATGGTTTAGAATCTATTGCTTTGTTTACACAAGGTCTTGGTTCTAACACTGTTTTAAATAGTGTATTTTTACCTAATGTTAAAAAAATTATTGGTGACGAAAGGTTAAATACTATAAAAGAAAGAGCTAATCAATTAGTAACTAATGGTGAATCATTAAACTATGAAGATGCTATCTTTAATTTATTAAGAAGAGAACCAGAATTTTCAACAACAAACAAAGTAGCAAGTGAAAAAGTAACACTCGATCAGCGTTTTGTAGAATCTTATGCAATCGGTGGTGTGTTTAATGGTAAAATTAGACCAGAACATTTAATTAACGTCAGTGGTTTTCTTAATAAAACACATGAAAACATGTATGACAGAGGTGGTTTTGCAGCAGTACAACCAGATGGTATGGAAAGTAGTAATGGAAACATTTATCTTAGAATAGATGCAGCTCCTGATTTCCAACGTTTTTTAAATGATGCTGCAGATTCAAATGTATTTATTGGTATAAATGATGGATATAGAACTTTTGAAGAGCAAGCAAATGCAAAAAGCACTGGAGAAGTATTACCTGCTGGTAAATCAAATCATGGTGCTGGTATAAGTTTAGATCTTAACTATACTGATGAAGGTTATGAATGGATAAAAGCTAATTATAAAAAATATAATCTTTGTCCTCATAAAAATATTGAAGCTGCCAATCCTAATTCTACCGACCCAGAGGCGTGGCACTGGACATGGAGCCCTACGGGGGACTGTTCCGAAGCAATTAATGAACGTTAAAAATGAACGAAGAAAACGACATCCAAGAACTAGGTGTTGCAGATCTGCAGGGGGAGACTACGGTTAATGACCCCCACAGATACCTAAATAATACTGATTCAGATATTGAAAATGCAACAGCAGAAGCCAATAAATTAAATCAAGAAAACGAAGAAATCAAAGCTGAAATGGCAGAAGCTAATGCTGCTATGGAAATGGCTAATGCAAAAGCTGCAAACGATCAAGGTTTTTTACCAGATAACCCTGTACAATTAGTGCAAGAAACAGCTAAGGCTATATATGGTGGTGCAACTGATGCTGTAGAAAGTATTGGAAGTTTTGTTGATTTAACAGGTGATACAATTACAAGTCTTTCTAATAGAATACAAGGTAATCCACAAGAAGAAGGTCAAAACCCTTTTGCTTTTAGAGAGTATATGGCTGCAGGTGGTGCAAGCCCTGGAATTTTAGATATACCAGACAGATTTGAAGTAGAAAATAATTCTGGATTTGGTAACCTTACTAGAGGTATGATAGAGTTTGGTCTTTTAATTAAGGCTACATCTATGACAGGTGGTGCTTTAGCTCCTACTATGTTTGGTAAAACTGCTGCCTTTGCTAATAAAGTAAGAGGTGCAAAATTATTAAGAGGTGCATTAAAAAATAAAACACCATTAATTGGTGGTGCAGTAAGAGGTATAGCAAGAACTGGTAAAGGTTCTAAGTTTATACGTTTTATACCTAAAGGTGCTGGTATAGCAGCCGAAGGTTCTGTTGCAGATCTTGTATCATCTTCCTCTGATTATGCTAATATAGCTAATTTAGTTAATGAGTATGCCCCTTGGCTACCATTTTCAGAGTTCTTGTCTGTAGACCCAGACAAAGATAACCCTTGGACAGCTAGAATAAAAGCAATATTTGCAGGTGGTGGAGCTAACCTTACAGCTTATGGTCTTATTGGATTTGCTAGAGGTAGATACGCAGCATTAAAAGCTAGAAAAGCTGGTAAATCTATCAATGAATCCAATATGATTGGTAATAAAAAGATGGAGCAAAGTATAGCAGATGATCTTAAAAATGAGTATAAACAAAGAGATGATCTAAAAAAAGATGATGCTGCAGCTGGTAAAGGTGTGTCAGAAGATCCTTTAGAGGATTGGATAATTGGTAATATAGATGATGACGAATTAGCTGAAATGTATATTAGTTTGACTAAAGGTAATTTAGCTAAAGTAGTTGGTAACGATGCGTTCTTTCATGGTAGTGCTAAAGGACTTCCAGGGGATTTTCCATACGTAACTAACTCTCGTACATGGAATGATGAAAATTTATTTGGTAATGGATTTTATACTGTAGATGATTTAACTGTAGCTGCTAAAGATCGTAAAGATGGTCAAGGTTTAGTTATAGGTATGGACAAAGATGGTATAAAAAAAGTTGTATATAGAGTCGAAGAAAAAACACCAGTAAAATTTTTTGATGCTGAAAAACCTTATGATGTAAATGGTAATGACCCAGAAATAGAAATATTTAAACGTCTAGGATTTTTAGATGAATCTGGAGAATTTGATACAGCATGGCCTCGTGAAGGTCAGATGTCATACTCACAGTTTGTTGAAGAAATTAAAAAAAGACAGTTATATCCTCGTGAGGAAGTGACTGATATGCTAGATGAAGTTCATGCTAGTTTACAAGAATTAGGTTATGGTGGTCTTGTATATTATGGTAGACAAGGTAACAAAGCACATAAAGTAAAAATATACTGGGATCCAGATTCACAGATTGATTTAGATAAATACAACTTAGCTAATCGTAATCCAGATGTAGAAACTGAAATGCCTATATTTGAATCTCGTAACTTTAACAGTCGTCCTCCTAGACAACCTTGGAGAACTAATGAAGAAGCTGGTAGAGGTTTAGAAGGTAGTAGAGGTGCTAATTATTTATTAGATAGATTACGTAAACAATTTTATACAAAAGGCGTAGAACCATACGAAGTTCGTGAAATAGAAGATTTTATAGAATTAATTGGTGATAGATTTTTTGGTGATGTATCTTTATCTATAACTAATAAACTTGGTGTTAAAGGTAGATTTAATTTTGGTAATAAATTAGTAGAAATACAACAAAAAGCTATGGCTGAAGAAGGTCTTACTGAGACTATGATTCACGAATTATGGCATACATTATCTAGATATTTACCTAAAAGTGATGTTGTAAAATTAAATAAAGAATTTGTTAATAGAAAAGCTAAATGGTTAGCAACTGGTACAAAAGATGTAGAGTTATTTAGAAAAGGTAAATATACATCTACTAATTATAGATACAAAAACATAGATGAGTGGTTTGCAGAAACTATGTCAGATGAGTTTTATAGGTATCAAGGAGAATTAGCAGATGTTGGTATTGGTATGGCTCAACCTGGAACATGGAGAAGACTAGCAATAGAAGTATCTATTTTTCTAAAAGATATGTATGCAAGTATTGCTTCTCGTTTAGGTGGTTCTCAAACTAGACGTATTTTTAGTAACTATAAACGTAGATTATATCACGAAATGCGTCCTAACAGTAGCTATCCAGATGTAAAAGGAATACCTCCATATACTTTAGAAATAGAGTTACAAGACATGAGAGGTTGGGATCCTTTTATTGATGATGATGATATAATTACATCTAATAAAGAAAAAACTCCAGATGAGTTTGAAAGACCTAAAGCTGACGATATACGTAACCAAGCAAGACAAAATGCAGAGTCTAAAGGTGATTTCTGGGATGAAGAAGAAGGTAGATCAGCTAAACAAGCTAGTACACCTAATGACCCTACCCCTGATCGTAACCCTAATATGTTTAGTGAAGATGAAAAAACTGTCTTTCCAGACGGTGGTGATGATCTAACTAAAAAAACTAGACGTGTTATGAAGGAGATGATGGATGATGGTACAACAAGTAATCAAATTCTTATCGAACGACAAATAAGGCGTATTGCAGATGGTAGTGAACCATTATATGAATTTGTTAAAGATTTATCTGAAAAAATTAGCAAAGAAATGTTTGAAAATTTAGATAATTCTTACGATCAAACTAAATTGCAAGCTGCTATTTTAAAACAAGCAGAAGAACTTTACAGTCGTATAGAAGCTGACATAGGAGCTGGTGGTACAACTAAAAATCTTGAAGGTTATTTTAGTAAAAATCCTAAAGATCGTATTGTGTATACACACAGTGGTCAAAGAGTAGTTACAGGTACTGCAGAACAAAAGATTGCTTTGGAAATGGTTATACAAACCTTATCGAAACGTGCATCTTTGTATGCTACAGGTGGATTAGACCTACCCCCAGGGGCTGCTAAAATACGTCAGTTAAAACATTCTAATCAATCTTTAGTTATTGCTTTACGTGAATACAAAAAGATTGGTTATATGACAGGTAGTGAACTAGCTAGACAGAATCCTAAAGGTAGATTGTTACCAGATGATGCTAAACGTGTTATTGAAGGTGAACTACGTAAGATAGATGAGCAATATGCTAAGTTTGAAGCTGAGTTAAATAGATTAACTGAAGAAGGTAGTGATAAAATGCGAGGTGATTTGTTAGAATTACACGCTCTTACTGGAGGTAAAGTTGTTACTTACGATGATGCTACACAATTTATACATGCTATAACAAAAGGTGGTAGATTTAAAGGTCAAGATTACAAATCAGGTATTAGAGAACAAGTTAAAGGTATGTTCTACAACTCTGTATTAAGTAGTCTTAGAACACCATTAAAAGCTATTGTAGGTACTAATTTAATTACTTATTTACAACCTTTCCAAGCATGGGTTGGTGCTGCTATGGGTGGTAATAAACAAGAAATGGTTGTTGCTGCCGCACAAATACATGGTATTAACGAAATGTTTAGAGAAAGTTTCCAAATGTTTAAACATAATTGGGATCTTGGTTTAAATAGAAAAGCACAAACTTATGTAGGTAAATTTAACGTAGAAACTAATACTAAAGAGTTTAAAGATATGGCTAAATTTGTTAAGCTGTATGGAACTCCGTCTGAACAACAAGCATATAAAATTGCTGAGGTGTTATTAGACTTTAATAACTCTCCTTGGGTACGTTATTCTCAAAATGCTATGGGAGCTGGTGATGCTTTGGCACGTACAGTTTTAGGTAGATATGAAATGCGTATGCTAGCTGCTAGAGATGCTATTTCTAGAGGTGTAGATTTAGACGATGTAGTAAAAGTTGCTGCAGAAACAGAAGAAAATTTCCGTAGACAGGTATTTAAAAAAGATCAATATGATATGTATGTTGTTACAAGTAAAGCTGCATCTTATGCAGGTGATACTGTAGCTCTAACTAAACCATTAACAGGTGCTATGAAAGGTTTAGAA
>Ga0310343_10001364_pt1 | contig 12444 bp, 10 predicted proteins | sample HC15DNA2025_MG_FD_203519 | JGI IMG/M metagenome (GOLD analysis project Ga0310343, IMG submission 203519) | Marine microbial communities from station ALOHA, North Pacific Subtropical Gyre - HC15-DNA-20-25_MG | ecosystem: Environmental > Aquatic > Marine > Oceanic | place: Pacific Ocean: North... | reverse complement strand
GACGCGTCCACAATCTCCGCGCGCGCGCCGTAGCTCAGAGCGAGCACCAGTGTAAGCCCGGTGTTCTTGGAAAGTTGTTGCCGGGATTTTTCCAGTTGTTTTTGAACCGGCTCCGGCAATCGATGAACCTGGCCGATTACCTCCAGCTGCACATTGTTTCGGTCCAGTTCAGGTGACTCCTTTTTGAGGTAGTACGCCAAGTATTTCATGATCGCGTCCACCTCGGTTTTGGGGCGATTCCAGTTTTCGACCGAAAACGTGTAGAGGGTCAGATAGCGAATCCCAGATTCCGAGGCGGCCTTAATGATTGCGCGGGCAGATTCCGCACCACGCCGGTGCCCTTCAATGCGCGGCAGCCCGCGTTCCTTGGCCCAGCGCCCATTGCCATCCATAATCACCGCCACATGAAGTGGCAGCAATTCCTGCGCGGCGGCGCTTAGCTTGGCCGCGCGTGCGCTCATACGAAAATGGTCTGGTTGCGAGCCGGCCCGATGGAGGCGATCAGGATCTTGGCGCCGATCAGTTTTGCGATCGCTTGAAGGTAGCGGCGGGCTTTGGGCGGCAGATCCTTCCACGTTTTGGCCTTGGTTGTATCCGTCTGCCAACCGGGGAATGTTTCATATACCGGCTTCACCTGTTCGATATCCTCGGAAATGGTCGGCACATAATCGATTGTCTTACCGCGCAGTTTATAGGCCGTGCATACGCGAATTTCAGGCAACTTATCCAGGCCGTCGATGTTGGTAATGGCCAATTGATCAATGCCGTTCACCTGCGCGGCCTGACGCGTTGCCACAGCATCAAACCACCCACAACGCCGCGGGCGACCGGTGGTGGCACCGAATTCACGGCCCATGTTGTGCAGCATATCGCCGATATCATCATCTTCCGTTGGGAATGGACCACCGCCCACGCGCGTGGTGTACGCCTTAATCACGCCCAATACATGATCCACCTTATTCGGCGGCATACCAGATCCGGTGCAAGCGCCACCCGAGGTCGTGTTGGAGGAGGTCACAAACGGATACGTCCCTTGGTCGATGTCCAAATAGGTTCCTTGCGCGCCCTCAAAGAGCACCTCTTTCTTCGCTACCAAGGCATCGTGCAGCATCTTGGTGGTGTTCGCCACAAACGGCTTCAGTCGTCGCGCCGCCTTACTGTATTCCTCATAAACCGCCTTGAAGGACACCGCCTTACCGCCGAAGGCTTTGATCAGGCGATTCGCCTCGCGTACGCGTGTTCGTAAGCGGGCTTCGAGGTTCTTAGTATCCACCAGATCGGCCATGCGTAACCCGGTGCGGGCAATCTTGTCTCCGTAAGCCGGCCCGATGCCGCGCAGGGTCGTGCCAATCTTATTTTTGCCCTTGCCCCGTTCGGCGCAGGCTTCCAGCTCGCGATGGTACGGCATCACGAGATGCGCCTTGTCGCTGATGTACAGCCGCCCCTTGACGTTTACCTTCTTTTGCTTGAGCCCATCCAGCTCGCCCACGAGCGAGGTGGGATTAATCACCACCCCATTCCCAATTAGGCACACCTTACCGCGGCGCAAAATGCCCGAGGGGATGAGATGCAAAATATATTCCTTGGCCCCCACGCGAACGGTGTGGCCGGCGTTGGCGCCGCCTTGGCTGCGCACCACAACATCCGCCTGCTCGGTGAGCACGTCAATGATCTTACCCTTACCTTCGTCGCCCCATTGGGCACCCACGAGAATTGTATTAGCCATAAAACAAAAAACCCCGACAAGCGGGGCAAATACCGGTTGGATTTGCCGTCGGAGAATGGGAGGCGTCCACCGGACTGTCAATCAAATCCCTTCCCGCCGCGTCCGCCGCTGGCTATGCTACACGCATGCCGTTACCGGCCGATTACCACATGCACACACCCCTCTGCCGCCACGCCAAAGGCGAGCCGACGGAGTATGCCGCACGCGCATTTGAGGCGGGCGTGCCGGAGATTGGTTTCAGCGACCATTCTCCCATGCGCGAAGATGATTTCGATGAATGGCGCATGCGAGCCAGTGAACTGACCCAATACGCCGCCAAAGTGGAACAGGCTCGATTGGATCACCCCGCCCTGCCCATTCGCTTTGGATTGGAGGTGGATTACCTGGCCGGACAAGAACCGTGGATCCGCGAAATGGCCGACCTGCATGACTGGGATTATTTCATTGGCTCAGTCCATTACGTGGGAGACTGGGCTATTGACGATCCCGCCACACTGAACCAATGGCGCGACCGCGACACCATGGAGGTGTGGTCAGCCTATTTCAAAAACCTGACTGACGCCGCCACGACCGGCTTGTTTCAAATCATCGGCCATGCGGATTTGCCCAAAAAATTTGGCTTTGTCCCGGAAGCCGATTGCACGCCGCTATATCGAACCTTCCTGACCGCTTGTGCCGACACCGAAACCTGCATTGAGCTGAATACTGCCGGCTTGCGCAAAGAGTGCGCGGAGATTTATCCGCATCCGGATATCTTGAAGCTCGCCCGCCAACTCGGTGTGCAGATTACATTCGGCTCAGACGCTCACGCTCCGCATGAGGTCGGGGCGGATTTGGATCAGGCCGTAACGCTCGCGCGCGAATGCGGTTATGAAAACTGTTGTCGGTTTGAGAAACGACGGAAGTCAATGATCGCTATTTAGCGATCCCGCGCTCGCTGGACTCGATGAAGGCCAGCAAATGCTCCAATTCAGAGCTTGATGCAACATCGGCGCGCACCTGTTTCACCGCGTTGGTAAACGTCTGCTCACTGCGAAACAAAATCCGGTAAGCCTGCCGCATTGACTTCTGTGTGTCCTCGCTCACGCCGTTTCGCTTAAGACCTTCCTTATTAAGCGTGCGCGTCGCTGCCGGATTACCATCCACCATCATGTACGGAGGTACATCCTGAACGACTTTGGAGCATCCGCCGATGATCGACATGGTTCCGATTCGACAGAACTGATGCACGGCGGCAAGGCCGCCCACGATGGCGCGATCCTCCACCGTCACATGCCCGGCCAATGTGCCGACATTGGACATGATGATATGGTCGCCGAGCTGGCAATCGTGCGCCACATGCGTATAGGCCAGCAGGTTGTTGTGCGACCCAATCACCGTAGCATTCTGGTCCCCGGTCGCACTGTGGACGGTAACGTATTCGCGAAAAGTGTTATTGGAGCCAATCCGCGTCAAAGTCGTGCCTCCATCCCATTTTAAATCCTGCGTCCTCAACCCAATCGAGGCAAACGGGTAAAAGGCATTTTCGGAACCGATCTCGGTATGGCCATCAATCACCACGTGCGAATGCAACTCGCAGCCGGCGCCCAAGGTTACATTTGAGCCGATTACACAGTACGGACCGATGCGACACCCCTTGCCGATTTGCGCGCCCTCCTGAATCACTGCGGTGGAGTGAATCTCGCTCATCACGCCTCGCCGTCGATCAACATGAAGGTTACCGACGCTTCGCTAACCTCCTCACCGTCCACCGAACATTTACCGACAGCCTTGCCGATTTTACCACGGGACTTGGTGAGTTCCACATCAATGGTCAGAATATCGCCGGGTAACACGGGCTTGCGCCACTTTACGTTTTCGGCGGCCATAAAATAGGCAAGCTTGCCGATGTTTTCTGCCTTTTTCAGCATCAGAATGCCGGCCACCTGGGCGATGGCTTCCAGCTGAAGTACTCCGGGCATGATCGGGTGGTTCGGGAAATGCCCCTCGAAAAATGGCTCGTTGATGCTGACGTTTTTCTGAGCGACAATATGATTGCCGTCAATGGTGGTCACGCGATCGACCATCAGGAAGGGATAGCGGTGCGGCAACACCTTCATGATCTGGTTCACGTCCAGAATCGCGCCGTCCTGCACAATGGATTCGCGGGCCTTTTCCTCCACCGCCACGGTGGCTTGCCGTTCTTTTTCCGGCGGCGGCGCAAAGGTTTCGGCTGTCTGCTTGGGCTTACGCATTTGAGAAAGAATCCGCCTGGCCATTTCGCAGTTGGCCGCGTGGCTGGGCTTCACGGCGACGATATGCGCGCCGATGGGTTTTCCGGCCAGTGAAAGGTCCCCGATGATATCGAGAATCTTGTGCCGGACAAATTCGTTGCTGTAACGCAGCGGCTCGTTGGTGAGCACAGCATCATCACGTATAACGACCGCATTCTCCAAGCTGCCGCCCTTGATTAGGCCGTTTTTAAACAGGTGCTCAATCTCCTCGTAATAACAAAACGTCCGAGCGCGGGAAATGTCATTGCGCCATGTGTCTGGGCTCACTTCGATGCTGAAAAGCTGTGTGAATCGGCCGTTATCTCCAGCACTTGTGCAGGTAATCTTGAGGCGATCATGCGGGAACGCAGTCATTTGCGTTTCGCCGCTTTGCAATTCGATCGGGGCCTCAAGCTGATAAACATCCCGTTGCGCATCCTGTGCAACGATGCCCGCCTCCTCGATCATCTGGCAGTACTGCGCGGAACTGCCATCGGCGATGGGCGGCTCATTAGCATCGAGTTCCACTAGAGCGTTGTCTATACCGAAGCCGGAAAACGCGGCGAGCACGTGCTCCACGGTGTGCAGCTTGACATTGCCTTTGGAAAGCGTGGTGGAACGGTTTGTCTCAGAAACATTCTCCACCGTAGCCTCAATCTCCGGTTGGCCTTCGAGATCCACTCGACGAAACCGGATGCCATGGTTAGGGGGCGCGGGCAAAAAGGTCATATTGACCTTGTTGCCGCTGTGCAAGCCAATGCCGCTAAAGCTGGCTTGGCTTGCCAGTGTCTGCTGGTTGAGCACGTCGGGATTTAACCCAATGGATGGGGCGGACGCAAGCCACGAGGGGAGGCTTTACGCCTCCTCCTCGGCAGCTTCACGCTCCTCAAGGGCGGCTTTGCGCGAGAGACGCACCTTGCCGCGCTCGTCGATCTCTAGCAATTTCACCCAGATCTTGTCACCCACCTTGGCGATGTCTTCCACGTTTTTCACGCGGGCACTGGCCAATTCGCTGACGTGGCAGAGGCCATCGCGGCCGGGCAGGAATTCGACGAATGCGCCATACTCCTTCACGGTCACCACGGTGCCCTGATAGAGCTTGCCCACCTCGGGTTCTTCATCGCTAACTTCACGCTCGGGCTTGCTATTGCCGCCTTCATCTTCAGCGGGAGCTTCTATCTCACCACTGTCGATCATGGCCGCCTTGCGGGAGAGGCGCACTTTGCCGCGCTCATCCACGCCGATGAGTTTCACAGGGATACGATCGCCTTCCTTGACCAAATCAGTAGCCTTGTCGACGCGCTTATCGGAAAGCTCACTGATATGGCAGAGACCGTCCTTGCCGGGCAGGAATTCTACGAAGCAACCGAAGTCCTTGATCGACACCACGGTGCCTTCGTACACGCGGCCCACTTCGGGCTCAGCGGTCATGCCTTCGATTTCCTCCACGGCAACCTGCATGCCCTCGGGGTTGAGGGAGTAGATGTTCACGGTGCCGTCGTCCTCGATGTTGATTTCACAACCGGACTCTTCGACGATGCGTTTGATATTCTTACCGCCCGGGCCGATAATCAGGCCGATCTTGTCCGGATCCACCTTCAGCTGCGTAATGCGCGGGGCATACGGGCTCATCTCGCCCGGCTCGCTGATGGTTTCGTTCATGATGTCGATGATCTCATGACGCGCCTTCTTCGCGGCCTGAATCGCCTCCTCCATGATCGCCATCGGCAACCCCTTGAGCTTGAGATCCAGCTGGAAGCCGGTGATACCTTCCTTGGAGCCGGCGATCTTGCAATCCATGTCACAGAAGGCGTCTTCCCAGCCCATGATGTCAGTCAGGATGCGATGATCGGTGATCTTACCGTCGCTATCGAGGTCGGTGCAGATACCGATGCTGATACCGGCACACGCGCCCTTCATTTCCACACCGGCGTTCATCAACGACAGGCTGCCGCCACAAACACTGGCCATGGAGCTGGAGCCGTTGGACTCCAGAATCTCGGAAACCTGACGCACGGCGTACGGGTAATTATCATCCATCGGCAGCATCGGCAGAAGCGAACGCTCTGCTAACGCGCCGTGCCCCACTTCGCGGCGGCCCGGGCCCATGATGCGGCCGGTCTCACCCACGGAGTAGTTGGGGAAGTTGTAGTGCATGATGTACTGTTTGCTGTCCGGCCCGCCGGTGTAGCTGTCGAAACGCTGAGCGTCATCGGTGGTACCGAGCGTGGTGGCCACAAGCGCCTGTGTTTCACCGCGGGTAAACAAAGCCGAACCATGCGTGCGAGGCAGCACACCCACTTTGCACTCAATGTTGCGAAGGTCGCTCAAGCCGCGACCATCCAAGCGTTTGCCTTCATTCAGAATCATGCCGCGCAGCGCGGTTTTTTGAATGTGATAGAAGGCCTGATCCACTACCGAATCGGTCACGGTTTCTTCACCGAATTCCTCGCGGAGTTTGCCGGCCACCTCGTCCTTGATCGCGCCCACCTTACGTTCGCGCTCGAGCTTGGCCACGGTCAGCAGGGCTTCCTTGATGCGGTCTCCGCCGCCGAGTTCGTCGGCTTTAGCGAAGATTTCGTCCGGCACCACGAAGAGTTGATCCTCGATGTCGCGCTTCTCTTTACCGCATTTGGCGGCAAGTTCTTTTTGCGCGGCGATCTGCGGTTGGCAGCATTCCTGACCGAACTTGAGTGCGGCGATGAAGTCTTCCTCCGTAATTTGTTCGGCGGCACCTTCGTACATCACCACATCGGTTTCGTTACCAACATAAAGTAGGTCAAGATCGCTCTCGGCCATTTCATCGTGCGTGGGGTTGGCGACAAACTGGCCATCCACACGGGCCACGCGAACCGCGCCCAACGGGCCGGCCCACGGAATATCGCTGACCATTAATGCGGCGGAGGCACCAAGTATGCTGAGCACATCCGGCTCATTTTCGCCATCAGCACTAAGCAACAGTCCATACACCTGACACTCGTTGAACCAGCCCTTCTTGAAAAGCGGCCGGATCGGGCGGTCGGTGAGGCGGCAGGTAAGAATCTCCTTATCGCTCGGACGGCCTTCGCGGCGGAAATAGTTTCCAGGAATTTGGCCAGCGGCGTGGGCTCGCTCGCGGTAATCCACCTGCAGTGGGAACCAATCCTGGCCTTCACGACTCTTGGTGGCGGCGACGACCGCGGTCATCACGATCGTTTCGCCCATTTGCACTGTTACAGTACCATCGGCCTGCTTGGTAATATTACCGGAGCCGATGGTGATTTCTTTATCGCCAACTTTGGCGGTTACTTGGTCTTTAGTCATTTTCGTCTTTGGCTGGTTGCGTGAGAAACTTCAGTCAAACACCTCGAAAGGTGACTGAATGAAATTGCTCCGCGCACAGCGATTATATCGCGATGGGTTTAGAGTTCGGGTGCAGACGTCGCGTCGCCCTGCCCGGGAAAGCTGGAACTGAACTAGCGAATACCAAGCTGTTTTTTCAGCTCAGTCATATGATTAGCATCCTTCCCTTGAAGATAGCGCAACAGGCGCTTGCGGCGGCTGACCATATTGATTAGACCGCGGCGGGAGTGATGATCTTTCTTATTGGCCTTGAGGTGGCCTTCCAAATGCTTAATCCGACGGCTCAAGACCGCAATTTGTACATCAGCAGAACCGGTATCCTTCTCGTGTGTACCGAATTCCGAAATCGTCTCAGCTTTTACTTTCCTATCCATTTCTTTTGCAGCGGCGGAAAGTAGAGCAAGCGCCCAACCTTGGCAAGCGATATTCTGGCAAAAAACGCTCAAAAACGCAAAAGCAATTGACAGAAGTGCCCTTTTTGGAGAGATATTGCGCCTCTCACGGCTGCCAGAGTAGCTCAGTGGTAGAGCAGGAGACTCATAAGCTCTTGGTCGGTGGTTCAAATCCGCCCTCTGGCACCATTTTTATACCCGTTTCGGGGAAATCTCCTGAATAACCTTTGCTTGTTCGCTCTCAAGCTGAACCGCATTGTCACGCCCAAGTCACACTCTTTTTAAATGTTTGAGGGAATAAAAGGCCTTTTTTCCAACGATATTGGAATTGATTTGGGCACAGCCAATTCGTTGGTTTTTTTGAAAGACCGCGGCATTGTCATGCGCGAACCATCCGTGGTCGCCATCCAGTCCGGCACCAAAAACGTCCTCGCCGTCGGCAGCGAAGCCAAGGCCATGCTTGCCCGCACCCCGCCCAACATCGAAGCCATCCGCCCCATGAAAGACGGCGTCATTGCCGATTTCGATGTCACCGAGGCCATGCTCCGCTATTTCATCCAGAAAGTACACCACCGCAAGCTCGTCCAGCCACGCGTGGTCGTCGCCGTGCCCTCAGGCATTACCGAGGTGGAACGCCGTGCCGTCGAGGATTCCGTAACGCGTGCCGGTGCCAGTGAATTTTACCCCATCAAACAACCCCTCGCCGCCGCCATTGGTGCCGGCCTGCCCGTGGCCGAACCAGCCGGAAACATGGTCGTGGATATCGGCGGCGGCACCGCCGAGATCGCCGTGATCTCACTGGCCAATATCGTGCAGGCCACCAGCCTGCGCGTCGGGGGCGACCAATTTGACAGCGCAATCATCAACCACATGAAACGCGCGCATAACCTTTTGATCGGCGAACGAACCGCCGAGGAAATCAAACTGAAAATCGGCTCCGCCTTCCCTTTGGAGGACGAACTAACCATGGAAGTAAAAGGCCGTGACCTAAGCCAAGGCCTGCCACGTACCCTCACCGCACGGTCCGAGGAAATTCGGGACGCCCTTCGGGAACCGCTCACCGCCATCCTCGAATCCATCCGCCAAATCCTCGAGCAATGTCCACCGGAACTTTCCGGCGACCTCGTCGACCGCGGCATTGTGATGGCCGGCGGCGGTGGACTCCTGCGCGGCATTGACCGATTGGTGGCCAAGGAAACCCAGTTGCCCGTGACCATCGCGGAAGATCCCCTGATCTCCGTGGCAAACGGCACAGGCAAGGTGTTGCAAAACATCGACTACTGGCGTAACGCCTCAGCCAACGCCTGATTGATTTACTCGCCATTCGTTTGCCCCGCCCTTCGGGGAAATGAACAACCGGCCATACATCATCGCAACCGGCCTCGTGCTGCTGCTGGCAATAGTGTTTTTTAACCTATCGCCGGACAGCTCTGCGCGCCTCAAGCGTGTGCTCGCCAGCTTTCACATCCCACTTTTTTCCGCGCAAAAAACCGTCGAAGCCACCGGCGAAATTCTTGTGGATCAAACCGCCCCCCGCAAGGTGCTCCTGCAAGAAATTCACGAACTGAAACGTCAAAACCAAATCCTCGAACTGCGCCTCGGCCAAACCCAATCCTTGGAACGCGAAAACCGTTCCCTACGCGAGCAACTCGAACTTCGACCCAAGCCCGAGTGGAACCCGCGTCTCACCCGCATCGTTGGACGTGATCCCGCCAACTGGTGGCGCTCTGTACTGATTGATCTCGGCACCAAGGCCGGCGTCCGTGTCGATATGCCAGTTATGTCCAGCCAAGGTCTTGTAGGGCGCGTTCAAGAAGTACATGACCATCGCTCTCGCGTCGCGCTACTTGGCGATCCGGCCTGCCGCATCTCCGTAACCATCGAAGCCACCGGCGAAAGCGGCATCATCAGCGCCAGCGGCGGAACCGTGTTTGACCCCACTCTGGTCAAGCTGCTCTATCTCCCCGCCAACTCCGAAGCCCGCGCCGGCGACCAGCTTTACACCAGCGGCTTGGGTGAAATATTTCCCCGCGGCATCCCTGTCGGCAAACTAACCGCCGTGACTGCCGCTCCCGGTGCACTCACCACGCAGGCCAGCGTAAAACTCGCCGTGAACTCCTCCAAACTTAACGAAGTGTGGGTTCTTATGCCATGAAAGGGTTCTTTACTCTCACCATTTTGTTGACCGCCCTGACCTCGATTTACGCGGCTTCCGCCTGGCATCTTCCCCGCCAACTTACTGGCGCCCAATTGGATCCATTGCCCGCGCTCATGTTGGTCGTGGCCCTGCGCGCCCCCATCTCCGCGGTCACTGCATTGGCCATCGGCGGCTCACTCCTGCAAAGCGCCTTATCTTCAGGGCCAGTGGGGGCATCGCTAGTTCCGCTTTACGCCCTCGGATTGGTTGTGCATCTCAATGCCCACAGTCTTTCCCAATACCATATTGGCCCACGCTTCGCTCTCGGTGCCATCGCCGGGGGAGTGGTTCCGGCTCTCACGTTGGGTTTACTGGTGCTCTCAGGCCATGAACCACTCGTCGGCTGGTTTACACTCTGGCAATGGTCTGTCGGGATTTTGGGCAGCGGAATTTTTGCCGTGCTCTTTTTCCCACTGCTCGAATGGCTAGATCAATCCGTGGAGGAACAACCCCTGGCCGCACCCTACGACACCACAACCCGCATTGTGCGAGGCACTCGATTCCATGGATAGCCCGGGAGCCCAACGCGATCGAGACTCCCGCGTGTACCACGTGGGCGCTTGTCTGCTCTTGGGCACAGCCCTGCTCCTTGGAGGTCTCTGGTATGTGCAGGTAGCAACCGCGTTGGTGTACGTGGAAGACCAAGAAACCCAGTCCATGCGCACCGTGCGAGTACCGGCTGTGCGTGGCAGCATTCTGGATATTCACGGCCGACCATTGGCGTTCGATCAGCCGACGTTTGTGGTGAACGCCTACCTCGAAGAGCTTCGTCATCATTTCCGCGAAGAATGGCGGAGCAGCCAACCGGAACACGATTTGTCCAGTGAGGAAAGTGCCCGACTGGAAATCGAAGTCCGCCATCGCGTGGTTCGGCGGTTCACTCAACAACTCGGCCTCAGCCAAGCCATGAATATTTCCCCGGCGGACATGCAAAACCATTTTGTGAATCAACGCGCCCTGCCCTTGCCGGTGGTCTCCGAATTATCCCCCACCAATGTCGCCCGATTCATGGAGAACAACTGGAAAGTGCCCGGCCTCGAATTAGAAGTCACCCCTCAACGCCATTACCCCTCGGTGAATGTCGCTCACCTCGTTGGTCATCTGCGTCGCGACAATCGCAGTGAGCAGGATCATTTAAACTACAACTATCGCTTACCCGATTACGCCGGCAAACTCGGCCTCGAAAAAACATTTGACGCCTTTCTCCGTGGCCAACCCGGCACACGCGCTGTGGAGGTAAACAACCGCGGCTATCGTCAGGCTGAAAGCACCCCGGTTCCTTCTCAACCCGGAAGCAACGTGGTGCTCACACTCGATTTTGAAATCCAAAAGGCCGCCATGGAAGCCCTGGAAAATGGTCTTGGCGAAATCGGCATTAAAGCCGGCGCTGCCGTAGTGACCGAGGTGCATTCCGGCGATGTGGTGGCCATGGTTTCCGCCCCCGTATTCGACCCCAACGAATTTACGCCGGGCATCAGTCATGTGCTTTGGAACCAATACCTTACGAACAGGCCTTCACCCCTGTTATTCCGAGCCACACAGGAACGCTATCCGCCCGGCTCCATTTTCAAGATTATCTCTGGTTTGGCCGCATTGGAAAACGGCCTGAACCCCGGCGAGCATGTCCAATGCCGAGGCAGTTACCGGATTGGCCGGCGGCGCATCAAGGATACCGCCAGCCCGGGACTCTATGACTTTAAGCGCGCGTTTAAGAAATCCAGTAATTATTATTTCATCCATCAGGCGGTGGCGGAAAACCATGGGATCGAGCACATCATTCGGATGGCGCGCCAATTCCATCTAGGCGAACGCACGGGCTTGCTGCCTGAACAGGAGGTCGCCGGCCAGCTCCCCTCGCCTGAACGCATCCGCAAAGGTTGGCATGATGGCGATACGGCAAACATCTGCATAGGCCAAGGTGAGATTACAGTGACCCCTTTGCAAATGGCGCTCATGGTTTCCACCGTGGCTAATGGCGGCACGTGTTATTATCCGCGCTTGGTGGATCGCATAGAATCACCGGACCCCAATGAACGCCAGGCCGTCCGGCAATTTCCCCGCGCAAGGGTGCGGGGCAAATTGTTTGTTAAACAGGAAAGCCTCGCGATTGTGCAGGAAGCCATGTACGCGGATGTAGCCGAGGAGGAAGGCACGGGTCGGTCCGCGGCTATTGAAGGCTATGATGTGTGCGGCAAGACTGGCACCGCCGAGGTGCGGGGAGGCGGCAAGATCACTTGGTTTGCCTCTTACGCACCGTACGATAAGCCCCGTTACGCGGTGGTAGTAATGGCCGAGAACGGCGCCTCCGGCGGCAAAACCTGCGCGCCCATTGCCAAAGAAATTTTTGAGGCTCTCAAGGCCCGCGATGAACGCACCGATATTGCCCGTAAGTAAATGAACTTTATCTCCCAACTGATTCCCTGGCATCGGCTCGACCGAGTGCTACTGGTAGCCTTAGCGGGATTGATGACGTTTGGGTTACTATTTGTTTACAGTGCTACCTACAACAATGAGTTGTTTGCCACGGCTTCAACC
>Ga0310343_10001362_pt1 | contig 12452 bp, 10 predicted proteins | sample HC15DNA2025_MG_FD_203519 | JGI IMG/M metagenome (GOLD analysis project Ga0310343, IMG submission 203519) | Marine microbial communities from station ALOHA, North Pacific Subtropical Gyre - HC15-DNA-20-25_MG | ecosystem: Environmental > Aquatic > Marine > Oceanic | place: Pacific Ocean: North... | reverse complement strand
CTTTTTTAAAAAACAAGCAAATAAGTAATTTTAAAAATTTTCACAATTTTTCTCGGTTATTTTTCTTACCATTTTTTAAATTAATTTGGCGTTGTTCCTCGATCACCTGATCTGGAAACTGGCTCATAAAACAACAACAAACCCCCTCATCAATCATGGTGCGAGGCCCATTTGGGTGGGAAATATGCTTGTAAACTCCGTGTTTATGATGATGTTCATGGTCATGATCATGAGAATGTTCATGATCATGAGAGTGCCCATGGTCATGGACAACTTCGTCGTCGTATGGATCTACTGATGGTTTGTATTCTGCGTGATGATGATGAATGTTGATATCACCTCTTTTGAGTCGGTCTTTGAATTTTTTCATATGATCGTGATCATTGGTATGCTTTCCTACTTTAGCTTCGTCAATTCGCTCAATGAATGTATCTATGACATGATCTTGATCAGCTAAATAATGGGCCTTGTAGAATTCTATTTCGCTATGCTCTCTAGCAACCAGGTCAACATAGTTGTAAATTCTATCGATAAGCCTTCCTGTGAACAAAAAGTAAGGAGCAACTACAACCTTTTTGTAACCTAGACGGCAAATTTTTTCTAGGCCTTGACCAACAGATGGGAATGTGACACCTGAATAGACAGTTTCTGACCATCCAAATCCTAAATCTTCAGTTACAATGCGTGTTAATTTTGCCACCTCGGCATTTGCGAAAGTATCTGAGGTGCCTCTTCCCACAACCACTAATAGTGTGTCATACAGGTCACCATTGTGAACGTGGCTAAGGCTTAGACTATCCAAAATACGTCTTTCAAAGGCTAAAATCATTTGAGGATGAAGACCTAGTTCACGTCCATATTTAATATGCAATTTTGGATTTTTCTGTTGGTATGTTGTCAGTACAGAAGGAATATCATTTTTTGTGTGTGTCGCTGCAAATAGCATACCTGGTACAGCTACAATATTCTCAACGCCGGCTTCTTTGAGAGCATCCAGCCCCATATGAATATTAGGGGCGGAATATTCTAGAAATCCATATTCGATTGGTATTTCCGGCAATCGCTTTCTCAGTCCAGCAGCGAGAAGTCCAAATTCACTTTCAGCCGCTTTTGATCGGCTACCATGTCCACAGATCATTATACCTTGTTTGCGCATTTTTTGCTCTCACATCCTATGTGCATTTGAATCAGTTGACTGGTTGCACAAAATCAGCTTTGTACAACTAGTAAAGAGGGTTTATTTTTTTATCGTTTCTGACGCTTAATATCTCAGATACTTTTAAATTTTCCGATTTAAGAGCGTTTGTAGGCCGAATTTTTTTTACATACTTAATAAGTGACATATTTATAGAAAACTAGGGATAGAATCTAGGGAAACATGAAATGATCCTGTAGCAGGAAACGGATTTTAAAAACAGTTATTTCTTTTAATTTTCTTTGGGTGTTTTGAACTTGCATGGAAAACCTCCAATTGCGTCGGCAAAAAAAGTTGATAAATCTCGAATCATATCTGGATGCATTACTTGCCCTTCTACTTTACTTTCTGATGGTTGATCTTTGGTTTGATACCATATTTTATGTGCTTCGAAAGCTTCCTTGTATGCCAACTGTATCTCTTTGATAATCTCTGGTGTATCTTCATTCTCCTTTTTTCGTTTTTTTAATGCTTCTACATAACGTTGGTAACCTTGCTTCATTAGGTTCATACTTTCTTTCGTTGAGTTGGGAACTTTCACGTTTTATGTGGCGCAAATTTTTAAATAAAAATCTTAAATTTTTTTGATAGGGTGTTATTACTTAAGTTATTGATGATAGAAAATTGATAAATTTTCAATATAAAAAATAAGTAAACTATACCGCTTTAACGTCCTTTTGATATAATTGCTTTAATGTTAAAAAGCATTGGAGTTTATCGATGAGCCAAGTTCGTATATATCAGCCAACTAAGACAGCCATGCAATCGGGGCGTTCTAGACTTGGGTTATGGATTCTTGAATATGAACCTGTATCAGCCAAACTGGCTGATCCATTGATGGGCTGGATTGGGTCAAAGGACACCAAAGGACAGGTGAAAATGAGTTTTAAGACACTTGATGCAGCTATCGCTTTTGCAAAGAAGAATGAGTTTGACTATGTAGTGACAATGCCTAAGATTCGCAAAATCCAGCCAAAGGACTATTCTGCAAACTTTTCTTATAAACGCATTGAATGATCAGAGCAGTAACATCTGTCATCCATTTTTAAATCAGGCCCCGTAGCTCATCTGGATAGAGCGCGAGATTTCTAATCTTGAGGTAGCAGGTTCGAATCCTGCCGGGGTCGCCAAATAAATCAAGGGCTTAGCTGAAATGCGCTAGGCCCTTTTATGGTTTTTGAGTGGTTGAGGCTAACAACTGGGCTAACAAAAAGCTCATTAAAACCAATTATTTATAAAATTTTCCTTTTGGTTTTCTAATTAAAATAATTGAACAGGTAATCAGAAGGTTTAGTTGTTTTACTAACAAATTCTTTGGCAAGTGAGTGTGCTTCAGCAATAGCATCTGGCTTCATATATTTTGTCATCATGTTTCTACTGCCACGAAACATAGTTTTTTCTTCCTGAGTTTCTCCCAACATCTCTTCAATTTTAAAGTGCATTTCTGCTTTAATCTGGTTGTTTCTTTTATCTTTTTCGCATTTATTATCATCAGAATAACATGTCTTTACACCTTTAAATGTGGAGCCCAAGTGCGGAGTGAGCTCCTGGAAAGCCCTGATCAGAAGAACTGTTGTAAAGTTCGTTCGCTTTTTTTCCATTGGCTCCAACGCCAATACCGTGTTTATACATCGTAGCTAAATTGTACTCTGCCCGTGCATGGCATTTAGTTGCAGCTTTTGAAGTTAGCTTAAATCCCTTTTTTTCAACTTTATCTACACCACGACCAGTAGCATATAGTGTTCCAAGTAGAGTTTGAGCTACAACATTTCCTTTATTTGTCAACTCATCAGCTTCTTTAAAAGCTGTGACGAAGTCTCTATAATACTTTATTATTCAAATAAAAATTAAATTTAGAAGGGTTAGATGTGATATTTGATTTTAATTCGGATTAATTTATTTTACTTTAAAATATGAGCGATGACCATTCAAAGGAACGAAAGACTGTTGTTGTAACTGGAGCTAGTCGCGGTATAGGCCACGCCACAGCAACATTATTTCTTAAGCGAGATTGGCGGGTCATTACCTGTTCACGTGATGATACGCCGCCAGAGTGCAAACGTGACCCTAATTGGACGCATCATATACCAACGGATTTGGCTGACTCACATAGCATTGCAAATTTTATTGAAAAGTCGTTGGATGCCCTAGACGGAAAGCCATTACATGCGTTGGTTAATAATGCGGGTGTTTCACCTAAGGCACCTTTCGAAGAACGTCTGGGCTGTTTGAATGGCGATTTGGATGCATGGCGTGAGGTCTTTGAGTTGAATTTTTTTGCTGGGTTGAAACTAGCCCGAGGTTTCGCCTCATCACTGCATAGAGGGAAGGGGGCTATTGTGAACATTACCTCGATTGCAGGACATAAAATCCATCCTTTTGCTGGCTCTGCTTATTCCACATCCAAAGCCGCTCTCTCGGCACTTACCCGTGAACTTTCTAATGAATTTGCTGCTCTTGATGTGCGTGTAAATGCTGTAGCGCCAGGCGAAATAGAAACTTCAATGATACAGCCCGAATATGAGGCCATAATTCCTCGCATTCCACTTGATCGCCTGGGGACTTCTCATGAAGTAGCAACAACCGTATACTACCTCTGTTCTGAGAATTCTACCTATATCACAGGAACGGAAATTTGGGTGACCGGCGGTCAACATCTTTTTTGATTGTTTATTTAACATAATCCACAACATTTTGTGAAATTCTTGCATTTACCGACTACATTTTGTTGTCGTATTGTATTAATCTTTGTAAAGTTGTTTATGCAACTGGGGTTAAAACAAGGATGAGGCGATGGTAAGAAAAGTCAGCAATGTCGTTAGAGCAAGGCAAAATAATGAAAGTGGATCAGCGTCCCCCAAACAGGAAAAAGAACCTGAAAAGAAAATAGCTTCGATTGGATCGTCCAAGAATCGCACAGCAAAAGAGCTGGAAACTAACGCTTTGAGTGATTTTCGGGTGACGCCATTTTATGTACGTTTTCACCTTGTACTAATCTTAGGTGTAGCTTTAAGTGTTGGGTGGCTATGGTTAAGTCTCAATTATATAAACGCCCAAATTCCGTTTTCAGATTTGGGTGCTCTATTGCCGCACGAGGTTGGTGGCATGGCTGCCGGAACACTCACACCTCTTGCGTTATTATGGATGGTCATTGCTTTTTTTGTAAAAAACGAAAAGTTTACCCGTGAAGCTCGGCAATTAAGTTGGCAAATGCGCCAACTCGCTTACCCATCTAGTGCATCGCAAAAACGAATGCATGAAATTACTGACTCTTTGCGTCGTCAGGCTCGGGATTTAAGCAAAGCTTCTGAGGAAGCGGCAACAAGGGCACAAAAAGTGTCACAACAGGTTCAGCGCAGAACCTTGCAATTATCAAAAGTATCAGAAGATGCAGACTTGCGAGCCCAGGCCATTGCTGAGTCTCTTCGTCGACAGTCTGAGGACCTGAACACAGTTACTTCTAATGCAGCGCATCGAGCAGAAGAGGTTGGCGAAATCATCTACAAAAATTCGCAAGAAATTGTCAATACATCTGAGCGTGCATCGACCAGAGTTGAGGATATTAGTGAGTTGTTACGAAAAAGAAATGATGAACTGTTATCAACTTCAAACGATGTTCTTGAGAAGGTGAGCCTGGCAGCAAATAATTTCCGTGAGCGGGTCAAGGAAATTCGCTCAATGTCAGTAGACTCTCTAAGTTTGGCTGGTGATATTCATGAAAGTTTAGACAGTCGTTTAAGTGAACTTTTAACAACCTCTGACGAAGCAGCTCGAAAGGTACAGGCTAGTTCTGATATTTTGCATAGTCACTCCCAGGATTTAAGTCAGCGCTCCGACCGTGTTGCTGAGCAAACAAATTTTATTAGTGTTGAGTTAAAGCGCCAAAGCGATGATTTGTCTGACACCGGTCGCCTTGTTGCGGCACAATCTTCTGAAATAGAGTCTAAAATAAGCCAACAAACTCGCCTACTAAATGAAACTTCAGATAAAGTTTCTTTGGAGGTTAAAAACATTAGTGATTCGCTAGCCGAACAGGCACGCGAGTTGGTCAAGACTTCTGACCTTGTTGCAATTAATGTCAAAACTAGCAGTGATAGTTTCAATAAACAGGCTGAGGAGTTAGACAGCGTTGCCAGTCGCACTACAAAAAAATCAACTATTTTAGGCAAGCTACTACGCCAAACTTCAAATGAATTATCACGAGTATCTGAAGAAGTGCTTGGTCAGGTTGAAAGGGTAGGTGATGGACTGCACAGTCGTACTCTTGAGTTATCAGAAGCTTCAGAAGATGCAGTCATGAACATTAATGAGGTAACACAAGCTGTGTATGAAAAGGTTGATGATCTCTCAAAGGCGTCAAACAATTCGGTCATGCGCATCAATACTGCAGGGGAAAGTTTGCGACAAAACACAGCTTCCTTGATTGAAACATCTGAAAAAGCTAATAACCAACTAAATAGTTATAATCAAACCCTCAAACAGAGCACACAAAATATTAGTTCTTCAGCTGAAAAAAACGCAGCGTCTTTGGGAACAACGACTCGCAAATTAACTGAAGCCATTGGTGAAATTAACACAATTACATCAAACACTAATGAAAATGCGACTTCATTAAGCAGTAAGATAATAGAAATTAAGGAAGCCTCTGAAGGGGCTTTTGAACGTTTGACTGAACTAGGCTTAAATATAGCTGAGGAAACCCAAAAGATACTTAAAAATTCGGCTCTTACCACTAGCCAGCTTAATAAAGCTGCTGGCATTGCAAAAATGACATTGCAGGAAACAGCAGATTTGGCTGTGAGTCGAATAAACGATACTTCTACAAACGCTACTGACAAAGTTTCAGCTATTGCTAACGTGGTAACACAACAGGTTGGAGCTGCGTCAAACCGACTGGACGATGAGGGTAATAAGTTAGACCAAGTTTCCATTCGTGCCATGAGCCTTATCGAACAAGTTGGTTCATCTCTGCAAGGTCAGGCAGGCCAATTGGGGGAATCAACTGATCAGGCTGTGAACAAATTAAAAGGAGTAGGAGAAGAAATTAGGCGTGGTCTTGTAAACATGACGACGGCTTCAGATGAAGCTGCGGCTCGTATGCTCTCTGCGGGTTTGAATCTACAAAAGCAATCAGACGGGCTTGATAGTGTTTCGGGTGCAGCTTTAGAGGATATCGCTAAGGTTGGCTCAACATTGCAGGATCGCTCAAAAGATATTTCAGTTGCCTCTAAGAAAGCAGCAAAATTAATCACACTTGTTTCAGGCACTATGAATCGTCAGGCGGATGACCTGACAAGAGCTAGCGATCAAGCTTCCCAGCAAATCAGAATTTCTGGTCAGGAATTCAGTGAGCGTACGCAAGAATTAACTAATGTAGGTAAGCAAACTGTCATACAGCTTGCTGAAATAGGTTCTGGACTTCGAAGCCAAATTGAAAACCTAGATTTGGTTAAGAATAAGGCAGTTGAGATGCTTGAGCAGGTTTCTGCGTCTTTGCAAACTGGTCAAGCAGATGTAGGCCAAGCATCAGAAAGTGCAACCAAAAAGTTAAGAATAGTTGGTGACTCGCTTCAAGAACAAGTAAGTAATGCTACAGACGCAACTGAAAGGGCAACTAGCAGGCTGGAAAGTATAGCTTCCTCTTTAAAGATGTATAGTGGTGATATGGATACATCGTTGATTAAAGCTGGAAAAAAACTGGAGGATGTCAGTCAGTTTCTTGAAACATGCACAAAAGACCTCAATGTTGCTTATGCTGAAGCTAGTGGCCACCTTGAGTCCTATGGTTCACAACTAAAGCAACAAGCGTCCACTCTATCGAACACAAGTGATAAAGCACTTGCAGATATGGACCAAGTCAGTAGTGAGTTAGGTGAACAGGCAAGTGAAGTAACCACTAGCGTTGATCGTGCGGCAAAGTTAATGAGCCTTGTAAGTGATGCATTGAAGGATCAGAGTGTAAATTTGAACACAAGTGCTGAGAACGTAAAAAGTAATTTTGAGAGTGTTGGGCAAATATTTGATGAAAAAGCAGAAAATATTGACCAAACAGGTTCGCGAGTAACACGTGAGATTATTGAACTTGGCGATACCATGGATCAGACAACAAAACGTATCACTCATACAGCTAAGCGTACTGCTGAGGATATTAGCAAAGTTGCAAAGGCATTGGATCTAAAAGCACAAGAACTAAGCAGTACTTCGGATGATGCCACTACAAAACTCTCAAGTGTAGGAATTTCAATGGCCCAACAGAGTACTGAAGTTGATCGGGTGACTGAGGCTGGTGTTGCTAAGCTTGAAAAATTAGGAGAATTATTACGTCGTCATTCAAATGAGGCTAAAGGTCACACTAAGCAAATATCATCCTCAATGGATGGTGCATATGATGCGCTTCGTAACCAAATTAATGAACTTACGGGAGCATATGAGAGAGCAGATGCCGGTATGTCATCGCTTGCGGGTTCTATTGGTGATCGTGCAAGTGAAATCAATGAGGTTACTGACAAGGCGTTGGGTCAAATTAGTCACTGGGATAAGTTAGTTCGCGAAAGCTCAGACATTTTAGGTAAAGCGGTCAATAAGGTAAATGTGCAAGGCCATCAAGTGACAGAGGCCCTAAATAAGCAGACAATGGAGATTAGGACTGCTGTTGGGGATGCTGCTGAGTTGTTAGCAGCCTTGAAAGCCAACGTAAAGGAAGCCGGTATGGATGACTTTTTGCGACGGGCAACCTTTATTACAGAGCGCTTGCAATCATTGGCTGTAGACATGAGCCGTTTGATGGAAACATCGATAAGTGAGGAAGATTGGACTCGTTTTAATAAGGGCGAAAAGGGTATTTTTGTGCGAAAAATTCTTGGCTTCCGTGAAAAGACTCGTTTGGTATCAATTAAGGACCGATACCAAAATGATCAAGAATTTAGGAATTATGTGTCTAGATATTTAGATGAGTTCAAAAGCTTTCTGGATGAAGCTCGTAAAAGAGATCAACAAGGCGTATTATCAACTATTTTCTTATCTTCAGATATGGGCAAGCTATTTATGGTATTGACAAAGGCATTGGATCGCGAGCTGTTGACAGACACATAGTTTTTGCATTTGGAAAGCTATTTAGAAACAATTTTTAGTATGATGTCAGCTAGGGATCCATCAAAACCATAGGGTCTGCAGTACCATATGGTATGTCCTTGTATATAGTGAGGGCCACTGAATGGCTCTTTACTGTAGTTGCCCGAGACCAAGCCTAACATTATTGGAATATCTTCCTGGGTGTGTAACCCTCCGCCAACTAGGTATGGCAATACGATTAAATGTTTCGTTGTCGTATTTTGTGCCCAATTTGAAATCAGCGGGGGCTCTTCAATAAAAGCAGTATCGACATTGGCTCCATGTATTACTTTTTGTACACTCCTAGCCAGCATAATTGTTTGATTAGCGTTTTTTGAATTTTTTGTGTGGCCATGACCTACAATCAGCACGGATACTTCTTTAGGTTTTAGCGATTTTTTTTCTATTATTGATAGTGCTTGTTTTGCCAAAATGTTGGGAATTTCTGAGTGTGTACCAATAGGATCAAATATACGTACTCTAATTTCACTACTTACTTGGTCAAGAGCTTTTGGAATAAGCTCGCTTGTAATATAACCATAACCGCTGAACATGGGGATAACGCATAGCTCTTGTGTTTGAATTAGTGAGAGAACATCTTTCAGTAGCGGTTGTTGATGCAAAAAAGCATAAATAATATTATCGAATAAATTTCGTTTACTGAGGGTTTCAGCCAGTTGTATAACGGGGTTATCACCTTTGAACTCTGATGATCCATGTGCAACTAGTAGAAGGGTTCTTTTATTCACGGCAAATCTTATGTTTTTGACGAGGTGTCAAGAGCGGGTATATGCCAACTCAGTTTTTGTGCTAGTTCTACAACGCGTCCAACGATTAATAAACTTGGTGCTCTGAGCTCTGCCTGTTCAATACTGGCGGGCAGATCTTTTAGGTTGGTGAGTATGGTACGTTGCTTGTCAGTTGTGCCACGTTCAATGGCTCCTGCTGGGGTATTGCCGGGTAAACCTGCTTTAATTAGTTCGTCTCTAATTTTGCCAACGTTAATGAGTCCCATGTAGATTACTAAGGTGGTGTCAGGGTCAGCGAGACTCTCCCAATTCAGATCTAAGTGCGCTCCATCTCGACAATGGCCTGTGACAAATCGTACCCCAGTTGCCATTCCCCTGTGGGTTAATGGTATTCCAGCGTAAGATCCACAACCAGCTGAGGCAGTAATGCCAGGAACAATCTCGAACGGCACCCCGTTTTGTGCTAATACCAAGGCCTCCTCACTTCCACGACCAAAAATGAATGGGTCGCCACCTTTAAGACGGACAACGATTTGACCGCTTCTGGCAAGAGTAACTAACAGTTGATTAATTTCGTCTTGAGGCATGTAATGATCTCGTGCTGCCTTTCCTGCAAAAATTTGGGTTGTCCCAGATGGTACTAACTCGAGAATCTTTTTGGATACCAGTCTGTCATAGACGATAACATCTGCCTCTTTAAGAAGGCGAGCTGCTTTTACAGTCAATAATTCTGGGTCGCCGGGTCCAGCGCCGACAATATAAACGTTAGGATTAGCATCCATTTAAATAGTTCCTTGCTCAGGTTATTATTGACCCTGTACTTTTTTATTATGTCTTACAAAATTTGCAAATCGTGTAGCCCACAAATTAGCTTCTACATTCCGTAGGTGGGAAAATCCAGCGAGTAGGTTTTTATGAATGAGCCCATCATGCTTTCCATCAATACCGTTTCCCCGTACCATCTTGTATGCAAAGTTAAAGTTGCCTTCGAGGTTTGTAAGTGATGAATAATGAAATTCGTGTGCTGATATTTCACCTAAACCATTTGACGGCCAAAGCCCTTTGCCTGTCTCACGTAAACGAACGTAACCACGCCCTTGTGGTTCACTATGCATTATAATATCACCTGGAATAACCCCAGTCATTTCCTGTGTCTTACCCTGCCAAGTAATGCTGCGAGCCAGGTACATAAGGCCGCCACACTCAGCATAAGTTGGAAGGCCTCCCTCAACAGCATTTTTTACGCTATCCATCATAGAACTATTAGCTTTAAGCTCAACCATGCGAGTTTCCGGGAACCCACCACCAATAAATAAACCATCAATATTGGGCAACTTGGCATCCTTTGTCATATTGATATTGACCAAGTTAGCCCCTGACGCTTCAAGAGCTTCCATGTCTCCTGGATAGTAAAATCCAAATGCTGAATCCCTAGCTATTCCAATACTGATGTCCTTCTTTTTTGAATAGTTAAGAACTGGCGCAGGAACAGATTTTATGTGAGCTTTATCAGCAATTTTCATAATAGCATCTAAGTCGATTTGCGTTGCAACCAGCGAAGTGATTTTATTTATTTTTGCCTGTACTTCTGGTGCCTCGTTAGTAGGTGTTAACCCTAGGTGTCTCTCAGGTATTTCAAGGTCTTTATTTTTTTGAATTACTCCAAGAACAGGGATGTCCGTGTAATGTTCAATCGTAGCTCGCAACTTTTTCTCATGACGAGCGCCACCTACTTTATTGAGGATAACTCCAGCTATATTCAGTCTGTGATCGAAGTCTAAATATCCGAGTATTAACGGTGCAATGCCACGTGTCATGCCTTGGGAGTCAATGACGATTACCACAGGACAAGATAAAAGTTTTGCAAGTGCAGCATTAGAGTTGGTTCCGTCAAGGTCAAGTCCATCAAAAAGACCTTTGTTTCCTTCTATCAGGGAAAATCTAGCTTTATGCGAATAATATGAAAAAGCATTTAAGATTTCCTGTTCACTCATAGTGTAGTAATCAAGATTTTGGCAGGGGCGAGCAGTAGCTCTGCTTAACCACATAGGATCGATATAATCAGGTCCTTTTTTAAAAGTTTGCACCTCTATATCCATTTCTGTAAGTGCTGCTGCTAAACCTAATGAAATTGTAGTTTTCCCGGAAGACTTTCGGGTAGCTGAAATTAGGATGTGGGACATGGTGTCAATTTTCAATCCTGGAAGTATCTCGTTCGGCCCACATTTTTTTAGCCATCTCAGTTGCATCAAATGGATTGCTTGCTTTACCAATCAAACGTAAAACAATTGCAGTTGTGCCAGTAATTGCAGCTGTGGCATAGATGTCTTCTTCTTCCCCACTCCAAACTGTTTTTAGGCGTTCAATGTCCATGGTTTCGTCACTTTTAACCTGATCCTCTGGTAGCATAGCAGGCCACTCCTCTTCACTTAGAACTCCCTCATGAAGACTTTGCACCAATACTGGTTTTTGGGGGCGACGCTCAACTTCTCCACCCTCTCCCTTAAAGACCGCCATGTGCTTTTGCCCCAGTAGTTTGGCCGTTTCCCGGTGGATTTCCCGATAATTAGGATGAAAGACAGTTTGGATTTCATGGGTTGCGCTAAATGGATTTACCATTCTCCCAAATGTATTAATTGGCGACCGAAGGCCTAAAATTGATTTTAAATCGATTAGTTCTTGTAGCTTGGGCGATAAATGGGCTAAAGGCAGAAAGGCAAAATTATTATAACGAATGTGCTCAGCCGCCTCATTCAAAGACTTGGCTATGGGAATACCAAGTGAGGCAAGGGTTGAATGAGAGTAAATACGCCCGGCTGTGTGGCCTTCGGTCCCTTGCATGAAAATACTTACTCTATTTGAAGCCAACAACAGAGCGGCAAGAAGGAACCATGGTAATTGTCGCTTCTTGCCCGAGTAGGACGACCAGTCTACATCAACTTTTGGCAAATTTTTTGGGAGAACAAGAGTGTCACGAACTGCGCGAACAAAACCCGCACCCTCTTCTGGAACTTCAGTACGCATGCGTAAAATACATAAGAATGCACCAATTTGCATTGGTTCGACTTGCCCCTTCATGATTAAGGACGCAGCTTGGTACATTTCCTCAATCGATAGAGGACGAGATAGGTTTGGCCCTTTCCCGAGGATGCGAACATATTGTGCAAAGGGATGTTCTTCAGTCATTCATAGCCATTCATGGTTGGAGGTTGAACCAGTAAAAAAACATTCTGTTAACTCAATCAATTTAAAAATTGTACAAATCCTAAGAAGGCTCAGACAGTTTTTCAACCTTAAGTCCTTTAACTGCCTCGTCCATGTTGGGTTTTGATTCTACATAATCTGGATCAACATCAATATCTGCCAGTCTTGCCGGAAGTAGTGGTAGTGCACGAAGA
>Ga0310343_10001361_pt1 | contig 12452 bp, 13 predicted proteins | sample HC15DNA2025_MG_FD_203519 | JGI IMG/M metagenome (GOLD analysis project Ga0310343, IMG submission 203519) | Marine microbial communities from station ALOHA, North Pacific Subtropical Gyre - HC15-DNA-20-25_MG | ecosystem: Environmental > Aquatic > Marine > Oceanic | place: Pacific Ocean: North... | reverse complement strand
CGAGGATGCTGTGGTTAAATGGATTGATTGCAATATTGGCTCACGACTGACGATGAAGTATCCGGGCGTCGTTCTAAAAGGCCGACGGGCGAGAGGCGAAGTTATGAGTATCGCTTTGGCCAACGAAGGGCAGCACCAGGATACTGGAGCCAAGATGATCCATGCTGCAGACGAGACGACCAGCAACGTTATCTCTAAATCGATCAGTGTTGGAAAAGGGCGCTCCACTTACCGCGGCCAGGTTCATATGCCCAAGCACTTGAAAGGCTGCAAAAACAATACGGAGTGCGACGCGTTGCTTATCAACTCGGATTCTCGAACCGACACCTATCCTGCTATCACCGTCAGAGGTGAAGAGAACTATGTCCAACACGAGGCATCCGTTAGCAAGGTATCCACAGAGCAAATATTCTACATGCAGCAAAGGGGCCTCAGCGAGGCCGAAGCCATGAGTTTGAGTGTTAATGGATTCGTCAACGATTTGACCCGCCAATTCCCGATGGAGTACAGCGTCGAACTAAAACGCCTTATCGAATTGGAAATGGAAGGGTCTGTCGGCTAAGACTGCTGGACTCGTGCGTCCCGTCACGCTAATTGAACCAAACATCCGATTCTAAGTTGTGAACTCTATAACTCAGAACATTTCAATGGAAACCGAGACCGGTCTTGAGAATCCGATCGAACAAGCATTTCATAATCATATCGATGACTTGGATACAGCTCCCGCTTGGTGGAAAGAGTTCAAACGCCAATCATTTGAAGCCTATACCAATTCGCCTAAGCCTTCGCGACGAGACGAACCTTGGCGCTTCTCAAGTCGAAGCAGATTCCAATCGATAGAGAGTTATTCATTCGACAACTCCGATTCGGCAAAAATTCCGCAGGGATATAGAGAATGGTCTAGTATTACCTCCAGCGAAACCGCTCGTCTCACTTTCGTTGATGACCGTTTGGTAGAGAGCTCTCTATTGCCGGCGAATCTTATTGAAGCTGGCGTACTTTGGCTGCCACTGGCCGAAGCGATCCAATCCCATCGCGATCTGCTAAAAGATTACTTTATGAAGCAGCCAGCCGATCTCGGGTCAGAAAAGTTCGCTCACCTGCACGCGGCCTTTGTTAAGAGCGGTGCGTTGCTCTACATTCCGAAAGGGGTCGAGATCGAAAGCCCGTTCACTGTCTTTAATTGGAGCAGCCATTCGAATGGAACTATCTTTCCACACACTCTCGTCATAACGGAAGAAAACTCCAAGACCAGCCTAGTGGAGTTCCACGGATCGATTGGCGAAAACCAAGCTCTATCTTGCGGTGTTACCCACCTTTTTGCCGGGGTCGGCTCTAAGCTCGACTACACGTTAGTGCAGAATTTCAACGAGCAAACTCTAGGTTGTCAGATCAATTCAAACGTAGCCGGTCGCGATTCTCAAATCGACATGCACAGTGTTATACTCGGATGCCAACAGTATCGGTCGGAAACGCATGGCCAAGTAAAGGGAGCCGGGGCTAACATTGACATATACTCTATGGCACTGACCGAGACAAACCAAGAGATCGATCAACGTACGCTACAGACACACGCTGCCCCCAACGCGACCTCTAACCTACTTTTCAAAAACGCATTGATGGGAGAGTCCAAGACGATCTTTTCCGGACTTATCAAGGTTGGCGAAACAGCCCAGCAGACGGACGCATACCAAACTAATCGCAATCTCCTGTTGAATCGTTCAGCCGAAGCTAACTCACTACCAGGCCTGGAAATAGAGGCCAACGATGTCAAATGCAGCCACGGCGCGACAACTAGCGAAATCGATGAAGAGGCAATTTTCTACATGCTGGCTAGAGGGATCCCGAAACAAGTCGCCCAGGAACTCTTGGTCTACGGCTTTTTCGAAGAGGTCCTGAATCGGATCGCAGACGATACCCTCGCCGAGAGCGCACGACAGATGATCCGGGGTAAATTCCATCATTAAGAAACTACAAAACTAGCATTGTTTATGTCGGAAGAGACAAAAGAACGTAGCCTGACTCGCGAAGTCCAGGCTGTGCAAATTCCTAGTGGCGACTCCATCGAGCTTCCCGCTCTCACTAAGGTTCGCATCACTCAGCAGCTCGGAGGCAGTTATACGGTGATGACGCCCTACGGTTTGGCGAGGATCGATGGAGCCAACGCGGACGCTCTGGGTCCTGATATCGCTGAAGAGCAATCATCTTCCTGCGAGCAAACGCAAAGCGAACCGCTTGCAGATGGGGAAGAGCCCGACGAAGAAGCGATTTGGCAACAGCTTAAGAACGTTTATGATCCGGAAATCCCGGTAAATATCGTCGATCTCGGCCTCGTATATTCTATGGCTGTCGAGCCGACTGAGGAAAATATGAACCTCTATAAAGTCATAGTTCAAATGACCTTGACCGCTCCTGGATGCGGCATGGGCCCAGCAATAGCTGAAGATGCCAGAAGCAAGGTAATGCTCGTTCCGGGAGTCGATTCTGCGGAAGTGAATCTCACATGGGAACCTGCGTGGGACCAAAGCATGATTAGTGAAGAAGGCCGAATGATTCTTGGTCTCGTCTAGCCAGAAATTTCCTGGCGGACCGTGATTTCTCCCACAATCTGGAGTATTTCAAATTAGAGTATAACTTTAGGCTCTCGTGACAGGGAACAGTTTCCCGTTGAATTCTCGGCCAAACCGCACTTTTAGTTACCATAATAAAAAAATTCTAACCAATTTCCATGCCTGAAAACGAAGAAAATCAAAACGACCCACCCGTAGGCGCGATCATCCAAAAGAAGTTTCTGGAAGAGCGGAAAATATTCCTATGGGGAGAGGTATCGGACGAGTCCGCCAAAGATATTACTGAGAAACTGCTCTATCTCGAGGCCGATGCCCCAGACAAGCCAATCTCTTTCTACATCAACACTCCTGGCGGATCCATAACTGCTGGTATGGCTATTTACGATACTATAAAGATGATTTCATCCGATGTCACCGTAATCGTTACGGGAATGGCCGCCTCCATGGGATCCATACTGCTTTCCGCCGCGGAAAAAGGCAATAGGTACTTGTATCCGCATTCCTATGTCATGATCCATCAGCCTTTGATTGCAGGTCAATTGCGTGGTCCAGCCGTGGATATTCATATCCATGCCCAGTATCTTGAGCAGCTGAGAACGAGATTGAACAAAATTCTATCCGAAGCATCCGGCCAGCCGCTGGAGAAAATAGAGGAAGATACCGATCGAGATTTTTACATGACAGCAGAAGAGGCCATCGCGTACGGCCTAGCTGACAAAATCATCGAGAGCTCCTAGGCATCTTAGGAGCTCGGGAACAATAGCTGACCGAGCTTCATGCCGGCAAAAACGGATAATAGGCAACAAGCTACGCTCGCCAGAGCGTTCAAAAGTGCCATGCCCCATTGGCCCGCTTGGGCGAGTTTCAGCGTTTGAAAACTGTAGGCGGAGAACGTCGTGAAACCACCCATTACGCCCGCAGTGAGAAAGAGTGGTACGAGCGGCTCGCCGTTCCATACTATCCGCTCTAACCCCGGGGTCACCAAACCTATCAAGAACGACCCAACGATATTCACGAATAGGATACCGGCCGGGAATGGGGATTCGAGTTTCCGCTCGATCCACACAATCGAGAGATAGCGAAGGCTTCCTCCGATAAAGCTCCCAAGACCTACTATTAATGCCGCTTTCATATTAATTCAGTCAACGCCTCCCAGAGCCTATTCATCCGGCAGCAAATCGATAATTGCGTCAGCCAGGGACTTAGCCAGCCGCTGTCGAAACACGGGGGTATTGACCAGCAACGCTTCCTTACCGTTCGATAGAAATCCGCACTCCACTAGAATGCCGGGACAGGGCAACTCGGTTAGCACTTTGAATCGGGCCCGCTTTAATCCGCGGTCAACACGCTGAAGATCCACCACTAATTTGCGCTGAAACAAATACCCAATCTCAAAATTTGCATAATCGAAGCCGTTACCCGAAAGTCGCCCTTGTTTCAGACTTGAAAGGCTATCATTCGAAGAAACAGCTATTGGTGGCGTGAGCACGTAGGTTTCAATTCCTTCCGCCTCCAGATTGGGAGCCGAGTTGAAATGGATACTCGCAAACAAAGCTGGCTTGGCCCGATTCGCTATTTTCAGTCGTTCATCCAGAGCGATAACTCGATCGTCATAACGAGTCATCGCCACGTTGACACCCACTTCTTCAAGCAATTCCCGCACTCGAATCGCTACATCCAGATTCAAGTCCTTCTCGAATATTCCTAGCGCTTCATTACGGGTTCCCGTCTCAACACCTCCATGACCGGGATCTATGACCACTTTCCGGGACCCCAAGCGCAAAGCCAAGGGGTCCATGGCTGGCTTCAAGGTATATTCATAATCCAGTTCTCCCAAACGAAGTGTGCCTTGCCGTTCAACAAATGCCTCATTAAGAAAAAGGACGGTTCCATTCAATTCTGCGGATCGGCTTTCTTCCTTCAGTAAAAGTACGCGATCGCCTTTAGAAATCTCCCATCGATCGTCCTCCACTCTCTTAGCTATAGCCCCAATGAAACGAGCTTGGGATTCGATTGTTAGCGAAGTCACAGATTGAGAATCAACCTTAAGAATTTCTGGAATATCGGGTCTTGCCTCGGGTTCCTCTGCTTTCTCGACAACTGGAGCGACAGGAGCTATCTCAGGAACCGCATAGCCCTTCGGGGACGGCTCAGGAGGCATTTGGCATGAGGTCAGCCAAGCTACCGCAGCAAGGAAAATCCATTGAAACCTTCCTTTAGCTCCCATACAAGCCACAGACTGCTCTCCTTGGATACGTACTACTCGTCGGAAGATTCGCTCTCTTTTTCCGAGGCTGACTTCTCCTTCTCTGAATCCAAAAGATGGTGACTATATTTCGGCTTCCGCTTGTTCGCCGGCAAAGGCGTCAGCATCACGTTAATATTCCGCCCCACCAATTTGGGTTCATTGTCTGGCGTAGCCATATGACTGATATCTTGGATAGCTCGCTGAATCGTTTCAAAGCCGACTTCCGTGTGAGCCATCTCTCGACCTCGAAAAGAGAGCGTGAGTTTAACCTTATTCCCCTTGTCGAGAAATTCTTCCGCCCGTCTAAGTTTAGTCATGAAATCGTGTACGTCCACGCGGGGACGGAATTTGACCTCCTTGGTTTTGCTAGAGCTCCCTTTCGAGTCCTTCGACTTCTTCTGCTGCTCATAGACATACTTTCCGAAATCCATGATGCGACATACCGGCGGGCTAGCTTGGCTGGCTACTTCGACCAGATCGAGCCCTGCCTCCTTGGCGACCTCCAGGGCCTCTTTCGTATCCATGACGCCCACCTGATTTCCCTCGGGGCCTACGACTCGGATTTTTGGGACGCGAATGCGGTGGTTACGTCGAATTTTCGCGAATGGGTCCTGCTTTCTTGGCGGCCTCCGTTTACCTCTTGGTTTTGGCATTAATTAGCGATACAAATCTAGTTAGTCTGATACTTTAATATTTCCTTATCTTTCAATCGGTCATGCGAATCAACCTTTTTCCCCATAAGTCCCCATAAGTTAGCCTGAACCGAAGATTATACACTGAAACTTTCTCCGCAGGAACAACTCGAGGTAGCGTTGGGATTACTGAACTTGAATCCGCCCGATATCAAAGCATTGGAATAGTCCAACCGGGTACCTTTCAAGTAAAGGGCGCTTTTGCTATCAACGATGACCGGCACTTTGCTGAAATTGACCAGGATATCGCCTTTTCTGGCCACCGTAGTGAATTTCATTTTATAGGATAGTCCGTTGCAGCCGCCTCCAGAAATACCAATCCGCAGAAACGATCCATCCGGCTCCTTTCCAATGAGAGACTCCGTTTTCGATATAGCCGAATCCGTAAAAGCAATTAGCCGGCTATTTCCTACCCGAACGCCTTCAGGCAACTCTGTGCTCGCAGCTTCCATCTCCTATTCCTCTATCATTCCGTTCGAATCCACATTATCAAGCTCTTCTGAAACCGGGAACGTACTCCTGGTTTCATCAAGATCCCCGGTTCCCGCCCGACAGCCGGATGGCCAACTCGATAGCCCTAGAAAAACTCTTGGACGAAGCCTGACCAGTACCCGCGATTTCATAGCCGGTTCCATGGTCTGGACTGGTCCGGACATAGGGCAACCCAAGGGTGACATTCACGGCAGTCTCAAAATCGACTGCCTTCAACGGGGCCAAGCCTTGATCATGGTAAAGAGCAACAATGACATCAAAAGCTCCATTGATGGCTCGGTAAAAGAGCGTATCCGCAGGCTGACACTTGCTAACATTTGGGATTGTCTCCCCCAAATCTTCGATCAGGGGATCGAATATGGCCGCTTCTTCGTTTCCGATCAATCCCTCTTCGCCCGCATGGGGGTTTAGACCGCACACGCCAATACGCGGATTTGGGAATCCTAGCCGGACACCTAGCTCGTGAGCTCGATCAATCGCCATCGCGAGAGCCGATTCCGTCAAATGATAGCATATCGTGGCGAAAGGCACATGCCAAGTAGCTAAAACTACCTTTACCTTGCTGCCAATAAAAGCCATGGTCGGCTCGCCTCCCCAATGGGACGCAAAGAATTCGGTTTGTCCTGGATGAGAGAAACCTACCTCGGCGCAGCGCGATTTAGAAATGGGGCCGGTAACCACTGCATCGAACTCTCCCAATTCACAGCCCCGAGCGGCTATCTCCATAGCCTCTAAAGCGATTCTCGAGCTTTCCGGATTGGGTTTGCCTACTTCCCAGCATGAGGACGCCAATTCAACCTCTTTGATCTCAAACGAATCCGCCTCGCTGGACTTCAAAGTATCCAGCCAACTGGGTGGACCAATGATTGAAAGATCCGCCTCGCCACCAACCCCATCTTGCAAACATTGGGCAATCAGTTCCGGCCCAACACCGGCTGGATCTCCACAGGTAACAGCGATTCTTGGATTCTTCATTTCGATCTCGGCCGAGCGAAGCCCCTATCCCCGGAAAGAAAAAACTCTAGAAATGAACGGCACTCATGAAAATTGGCCACGGAGGTTTCCAACAATTGCTTAGCGGTACTCTTCAATCCTGAAGCGCTGCCCAGCACTTCTCGGTAGCAACCCTTTAGAGCCTTCACTGCCTCAGGATCATGCTTACGGCGTCGCAATCCAACGAGATTGAGCCCAAACAAGGTATTGCGCTCCACCAACATCGTGTAGGGGGGCACGTCCACCGTCGCTGTTGAATCCCCGCCGAACATGACGCCCTGGCCAATGCGGCAAAATTGATGGATCCCAGAATCCCCTCCCAGAAAGGCGTCATCTCCCACGGATACATGACCCGCGAGCAGGCTATTGTTTCCAATAACAACCCTATCCCCTACCCGGCAATCGTGGCCAAGGTGGGTAACGGCCATGAGAAAACAGTCTTCTCCAATGATCGTTGATCCACTCGCTGTGGAGGCCCGATTAACCGTCGAACCTTCGCGAATCACCGACCGGTCGCCAATCGCTACATAGGTTTCCGTATTTGTATCGAATCCCAGATCCTGGGGGAGACCCCCAATGATACAAAAACTCTCAATTGTCACAGATTTTCCGATACGGGCACCGGATTTCAATATGGCATGGCCCGCGATATTGCCTCCATCTCCAATCTCTACATTCTCTTCGATGATCGCGTAGGGGCCGATCTTGACATCGCTGCCCAACTTGGCCTTGCTGGAAACTATCGCCGTCTCGTGAATCATCGCACCTAAAGAAAGTTCATCTGGGAGTCCTTAATCAAATCGAACGTCTTCAGGGTTCTCACCAACTGAAGCAAGTCCGATCTGGGATACACATGGCGTGTATCGACGCGATCGATAATGTCGAGCAGCATCGATCTGAACGATAGGATTCCATCAACCCCCCTTTCTCTCAATGCCGATTCGATGCGGGCTCGATACGCTTCTTGAGTCGGAAAAGCCGGTGCTACGAGAACGCGTTTGGGAAACGACATTTCTCCCAGTTCCCTCCAGCTCTCAAACTCGAACCATTTGTCGACCTTCTTCAGAACATTGCTTTCCACGTACCTCAGCATGTCTGCTCCACTCTTCATGGCCGCCAGAGAGGCTTTTTCGCTATGCCAGCCGCGAACGCAAACGACCGCGCTTTCAAGTCGTCTTAACTCGCTGGAAAACAGCAGGAACGAGGGCGGTCGGTCGGTCTCCGCAATTCGGGTATTCCTTATGTAGAGATCCAGGCCTTCTTCACTCATCGAACGTTTCGACTGGGCCCGACCCTTCCGCAAGTGCACGGTGACGAATCCATTCAGTTCGAAGTATTCCCTGGCTATTGATTCATCCATCGAAGAATTCTGGGTGGCTCCGCTGCGAGACCACTAATCAATTGTACCTACTTCGTCCCAAACCGTCGATACCAAGTCCAAGTCGATTTCGTCTTCAGTAACCGCTTCTCCAATACGGCGCAGGACAACAAAGCGCAGCTTGCCTGCTCGAACCTTCTTGTCTTTCCTCATAGCCGACAGTAAGTTGCCTTTTTTCAAGGGCGATTTCAGTCTTACGGGAAGTCCGTGAGCCTCCAGGATATTCGATATCCTCTCTACTTGACTTGAATCGATGTATCCAAGTCTCTGGCTCAAATTTGCGGCAGCGACAAAGCCGACCGAAACCGCTTCCCCGTGCAGATAATCCCCATACCCAGCGACATTCTCGATGGCATGCCCGAACGTGTGGCCCAAGTTCAGCAACGCTCTACCGCCTGAACCAGCCAGCTCTTTTTCGTCAGTATTCACGACGTCCGCTTTTAGCCGGCAGTTTCGCTTTACGATTCGAGCCAAACGCTCGTCGCGGGAATCCATTAAGGGGCTAGCCTCCAGCATATCGAATAATTCTGAATCGCCCAGCATGCCGTATTTGACAACTTCAGCCATACCTGCCGCGAATTCCCTGGGAGGCAAGCTGGCTAGCAGATCCAAATCCTCATACACTGAAATCGGTTGATGAAAGGCTCCAACCAGATTCTTCCCAGAGTCGATATTGATCCCTGTCTTACCACCTACCGAGCTATCCACCATGGAAAGCAGTGTAGTGGGAACTTGAATAAACCGAACGCCTCTCAACCAGGAAGCGGCCGCAAAACCAGTCAGATCTCCAACAACACCGCCTCCAAATGCGATAGCCACGCCGCCTCGATCCAATCTATTGCTGGCGAAAAAGTCCAGGATCCTACCGAATTCCGATAAACTCTTGCTGGTTTCACCCGGTGGAACTTCTATTGTTGGGATCCCTTCAAATACCCCGCTAAAGTACTGGGGAATCGCTTGACGAATTGCCGTATCCGTAACCACTGCCAAGCGGGAACCCTGGCTTTTGAGGTTGGCGATTTCATCACCTAGAGCGTTCTGCAATTGCCGGCCAATGTAGATGGGATAAGACTCTCGAGCAGTCGTTACCTCTATCTTTATCATACTAGAGATATAGGAATTCAAATTACGGTGGGCATTATTTGCTAGTTGATCGAGACCATATTCGCGAAACTCGTATCCATTTGTCCCAGGCCCAACTGTTCGGAATAACCCAATATCTTCAAATCCTCGGGCAATGGGGCAAACCCATTCTTCTTTCGGTGCTCATTTATTCTTTCCCGCATAATGGAATCCAGGAGGACTGGATTGTCCGAAAGCATGACGACCGGCTCTGAAACTGTATACATTGCATTGAAAATCGGGCCTCCCACGTATTGGAATCTCTGCAGGCTAGAGATGTTCAGAGCCCAGGTTTCCCACAGCTCGGGCACGGCTCCCATTTCCGCAACCGCGACCGGAGCGGAAGCCGGGCTACGCAAAAAACGCGATGTATTGCTAGCATTCCAAAGCGTCGCGTTCATGAGGGCACCATTCACCCCCAAGGTCGGGTGGTCCGAATAGCATGGCAGGTTTACCCAGAAATCTACTTCATGCATCAAAGGCATCGGCAAAAAGCTTTTTCGGGCATTTTCTTCTCCCTCCTCGGACCCAATAGCATTTTCCTTTTCCAGATTAATCCAGTACTGTGCTGATTGGGCAGGGAGCGGGCTATCATAAAACCACCGCTCATTGTAGTATCTGCCCGAATCCAAGGATCTAACGAACACCTGGTTGAAGTACATCGAACGACGGCTAAGCGGTGGCAGAAAACCCGACTCTCGCAACATGCGTCCCTTAAGCCCAATTATGAAAATATCCGAGCGCTGGAAGCCTCGCTTGACGAGAGACTGAACAACCGCCTCCACCAAATTGGCCGGCGTACTGAGACCAGGGCCTGAGTTGCTATAGACCTTAAGCCCTACCTTGCCCTTCTCGCCTGGCTTGAAACTCATTTCTTGAGTACGCTCATAAATCCCCAGCAAATTTTCCACCGCAGCCTTGTAGCTTTTGAGGTCAAAGTCTTCGATCTGAAACTTGAACACGCGGTTCGACGGTTCTGGTATATCCACGAACTCCCCGATCAGGCTTTGCCCTTGTACAATGGGGTAGGCACTACCCCCTATCCATAGAGCCCCTAAAAGCAAGCGCCTACTCAATAGTCGGTGTACATGGGAAAAACTCATTGGATCGTTAACTAAGCAAATAAACGAACGCGATTTTCAAAGGTTGCGAAAAAAATCCGTTTCATCAAGCTTTACGGTTTCAGCTCGGCTACGGTTCCAATCCCTTTAAAACGATGTCGCCTTTCGCTTACGCTCTAGATAAATGGCCTTTTACGGGCGAACTCCATTGAACAAAGAAGAGCGATTCTATCAACAGAATCCTTGCAATTACTTGGCTTTCAGCTCCCTTTATCCTAACATACAACTGAATGTATCGAAAAAAGCTCATTGTCTTTCGCAAACGGATGACTCCTTTGCTACTGATGGCACTATCGCTATTTGCCTCTTGCTCGAGTCGGGAAGAACGCATTTCCCGAGCGATTTCCAAAGCGGATGAGGCTCGCCAGCGCGATGAGACCTCGAACGCATTAACTATCCTCGGAAAAGCCGCCTTAAAGAATCCGGACAGTGCCTCGCTGCAAGAAGTACTAGGAAACACCTATCTGGAAGCAAATGATCCCCTTTCGGCCATCGAGTCATTTGAAAAGGCGATCGAGCTCGATACCAAACGTCAGCGGCTATGGGTTACGGTCGCGGATCTCTATGAGCGACTCGGCAGGAGCATCGAATCCTTGGAGTCCTTGGCCACCTACCTGCAAAGCTTTCCAGACGATTTTTTGGCCTGGAAACATCATGGATCCATCCAGGAAACTCGGGGTGAGCTAAGCAAAGCCATCCAATCCTATCTAGAGTGGAACCGAATTCGGCCATCCGCCGCGCCCGCCTTGAAAATCGGGCAGCTCTTCCAGCAAATGGGCAACGATCCCCAGGCTCGCTCTTGGATCTCTCAAGCGACAGCATACATAAATGATCCCCAAGCTAGGGACGCCCTCGCTTCACTAATCAATTTGGAGATCCAAATGCAGCAATATTTGCCAGCATCAACTTGGCTCGAGCAATACGACGAACGCTATGGCACCAACCCCTCCGATCCAAGGATCCAAGAGTCTAGATCGACTATCGGACGCTGGAGGCGGGCCCAACAAGAGATAGCAGAAGCCGCGGCTGAACTAGAACGCGAACGCAAAGAACTCGAGCAACAGGCGATCGAAGCCCGGCGCCAACAAGAGGAGGTTGAAATAGAACGCGAAGCTCTGCTGTTGGCCCAAAGAACGAACTCGGAAATTGCCCCAACCCAAGGCGATAGAACCTTTCCAGATTCTTCGCCAACTGCGACGTCGCCGGATAACGTTGGAGACGAGAAGCCGCCAGTCGCACTAGCTGATTCTCCAGCGACTACGGAATCACAACCGATCGAGATGCCCGCGATCGACTACTTGTCTCAAGCTCGTTCCGCGAAAGACAATGGCGATCTCTCTTCCGCAATCGATCTCTATTGGAGAGCCCTCGGGCCCAACTCCGAGAACGCGGAGATTTGGTTCGAACTTGCCAACGCCTACCAAGAAACTCGCAATTGGTTAGATGCCGAAGCCTGCATCCTAGAAGCCAAGCGAAGGAATCCGACATCACCGACCATCGCCAAAAGCTACTTATCTATCATTTCGCAGACGCAAACCACCGATCGCGTGTTCGAAGAAGCGGAAGCACTGGCAAACCTCTTTCCCCGCAGCGCTCCTATATCTCTCATTCTTGCCCAAACACTGAAGGGAGCCAATGCCCCCCATAGTCGCGTCTCTGAAGCCTACGAGGATTTTCTACAAAAGGCGGGCCCTAGCGAAATGGGTGTTGAGGAAGCGAGAGCTTACCTGGGACGCTAGTCTCCCTAGATTTCCAGACTCAAGCCAGCATGCCAGCCATCAAGCCGAGCAGTATTCGCGATCTCAAAGATCGCATCAGCATTCTCGATGTTGTCTC
>Ga0310343_10001358_pt1 | contig 12460 bp, 10 predicted proteins | sample HC15DNA2025_MG_FD_203519 | JGI IMG/M metagenome (GOLD analysis project Ga0310343, IMG submission 203519) | Marine microbial communities from station ALOHA, North Pacific Subtropical Gyre - HC15-DNA-20-25_MG | ecosystem: Environmental > Aquatic > Marine > Oceanic | place: Pacific Ocean: North... | reverse complement strand
AGGTTCCTTCATAACCGCCCACTGACCTGCACTTTTTAGCCTTTTCTAAGCCTGAACGTCGTTCTGTTTATTGGCTAAGGCTTATGTGCTGGCCCATAGCACGACAATTTTTTCGGGGGCTATTGACGGTCTCAAATGACCTCTTTTTGGTAAAAAAAAGAAAGTACCTGCAAGATGCTGGGAAAGCAGATTTATCGATCTATTTCCCTCTGTTAATGAGCTTGCTGAAAATAAACTCAAGAAGACGACCTATCAGGTATAAAATTACACCCATTGGTGGCATCAGAGCTAAGTATGTAGATGGCCAAGATGCACCACGCAGCACGTTGTTTAAATCCAATTTCAGAAGAAAAGCGTGTTGAAGTACGATCGGCAGCTGCAAGAACAAGAATTTGGATTTAGGGTCGTTCAGTATCTGAGCATATGCGACCAGTCCAATGCTTGTTGCTAAGTAAATAGTTACCAGAATAATACCTGTCTTACTTAGGTTTCTGAGCATCACGTTGAACCTTGCGGGAACGCCCATAGGATAACATTTTTTGGGGTCACTTGAATTGGTTTTGGTTGGCTGACAGTCTCAATTACTTCAATGATCTTCACTCATACGACTAGCTTTAGGCTTCTAAAGCGGAAGCCGCGAGAGAGTTCATTATCTAGGCGGGATGGCAGTCGCGTAGGCCTCTGCCAGGTCATTCGTTCGCTTCCTAAGCTGTTTGAGAATCGCTTCGAATTCCGGGTTCTCCACTAGGTTCACAAGTTCGTCAGGATCGTTTTCCAAATCGTGGAGAAACTCATACTCGGGATTCTGATCCGTGTAGCGAGCGTACTTGAAGCGTTCCCCACGTACCCCGTTCCAGGACATCGAATAGCGGGGATTGAAGTGCTCGCAGTAGAATTCCTTACGCCAGCCAGCCAACTCAGGCTCACCTTCGATTATAGGCTTTAAGCTATCTCCTTGGTAGCTCTCAGGAATCGTCACGTCTGCCCAATCAAGAAAAGTGGAAGGCAGATCTAGATTGAGAGACATCGTATCCACAATCCGGCCACGCGATCCTTCAGATTGGCGCGGATCGTACACAACAAGGGGTACTCGCTGCGATTGTTCATGATGCGACCACTTGCCCGCAAAGCCGCGATCACCCATGTAGTAGCCGTTGTCCGCAGAATAGACTACAATGGTGTTACCAGCTAGGCCTTCCTCTTCGAGTACGCGCAAAACGCGAGACATTGCATGGTCAATCCCCGAAAGCATGCGGAAATAGGCTCGCATGTTGATTTGATATTTCTCTGGAGCATCCCAACGCCAGTGGTAGCGCTCGCGGTGGTTCGACGTTTTCAAAAACTCCGGGTGGGTTTCCCAAATCACGGGATCGGACAAGCGCGGCTCCGGAATTTCGATGTCGTCATACTTCCCATCCATCGCCTTTGGCCAAGGGAAGTGACCCGTGCCGGGGACTCGATCGTTATCTTCAGCGTGTCCCGCATTGAACCAGAGATTTAAGCAGAACGGTTGATCGTTTTCGCCTTGCGATTTCAGGAATTCGATTCCGCGATCGGCGATCAATTCCGTCTCGTGCCGTTTCGATCCGTCCGGCATCGTTTTGAAATACGGTTTGCGAAAGATCCGTTCGTATTCATCAAAATGCTCCTCCGGCTTGAAGTCCTTTGGCATCTTCGCATGCCACTTCCCATAGAATCCCGTCCGGTAGCCTGCATCGCGCAATAGGTCAGGAAAGAGTTCAGTTAACGCCTCTAGCTTTATCTGATCCGATCCGTCACCCTTGACCGAGGAACGCGAGGTCAATCCAGTTAGGATGGTGGTACGACTCGCCCAGCAAGTCGAACGTGTAACGAACATATTGGTGAAACGCACCCCTTCTTCTGCCAGCTTATCGATCGTCGGCGTTTCCAAGATCGGATGCCCGGCACAACCCAAGGTATCATGACGCTGGTCATCCGCGAAGAAAAAGAGGATATTCGGGCGATCCTGGCTAATTGCGTCTACCGAGATTAGGAGAGCGATTACAAGAGAGAATAATTTCATCAATCTAAACTTGGATTCATGTATTAGACCCACAGATATAACGGATTTACACAGAATTGATTCGTGCGGCACATCCACCAATCCCTGAACCCAATCATCTGTGTTATCAGTGGTTCAAACTTCATCTGATTCTAGAAGCTATTGGCTCGGCCACCAACACTCCATTTCACCGCTCGATGCGTTAAAACATTGGCTCCTGCATTTCGCCGTTCATCTTCTCCCATATGGCTACCAACTCGGCGAGACGTTCAGGGTGAGTTCTAGCAAGGTTTTTCTCTTCTGATATGTCATTGGAAAGATCATACAATTCCCACTTTGCATTGCCAACTGTTCTCCTGTTACCCATGCGGACAAGTTTCCGATCACCGTAGCGAAGCCCCGACTTGCCACCTTGGCGCCAAAATAGGATCTGATGCGGTCGGCCGGATTTTATGCCATTAAGATAAGGAACCAAATCGACGCCTTCAATATTCTCAGGCACCTTCGCCTTTGCATTCGCCGCGGCAGTCGCGTAGATATCGAGCGAAGTGACGGGATAGTCGTAAACTTTTCCCTTCGGCAGGGTGCCTTTCCATTGGACCATATACGGTACACGCAAGCCACCCTCGTACATAGAGCCTTTTCCCTCACGCAAAGGAGCATTGGACGAAGTCAGTTCCCGAGTCGGCCCACCGTTGTCGCTGAGGAAGAAGACGAGCGTATTCTCTTCCAATCCCGATTTGTGCAACTGCTTCAAGATGTCTCCCACGCTGTCGTCCATATTGGCCAACATGGCAGCGAAGATACGGCGGTGAATGTCCTCGATGTGGGCGAACTTGCGCATGTAGGTATCGGCTCCCTGAAGCGGACTGTGCACGGCGTTGTAGGGGACATAGAGGAAGAACGGCTTGTCCTCGTGGCGGTCGATAAAGTCGACGGCTTCGCGCGTGATGGCGTCGGTAAAGTATTCCTCTTCCTCGACCGGTTGACCGCCGCGCACGATCGGGTTGTTGGCGTCGTAGTCCGGCTCGTTGCTAGGCCAGGTATGGTAGATCAGCTTCTTCTTGCCGACCCAGCGTCCTTCGCCTCCGCCTGGAATCGTTTTGCGTCGCAGCATCGTGGTTACGCCCTTCCATGGCGGCGGCACGAAATAGTGGCCCTCGTGTGTAAAGCCGAAGAATTCGTCGAAACCGTGCCGAAACGGATGATAGGCCGCAGTGCCGCCCAAATGCCACTTGCCGACTATGCCAGTGACGTAACCGGCATCCTGTAAGGTTTCGGCGATGGTAGTCTCCTCCGCCGGAAAGCCGATTGTAGGGTCTTCGTTGCGATGACCGATCGGGTTGTTTTCGTAGCCAAAGCGCGTGGGGATACGTCCTGATATGAGCCCGGCTCGCGAAGGACTGCAGTTGGGCCCTGTCGCGTATCCACTCGTGAAGCGCACACCGTTCACCGCGATGGAGTCGATATGCGGGGTAGGAATCTCGGGATTGCCTTGAATACTCAATTCACCGTAGCCGAGGTCATCAGCAAGGAGAACGATGATGTTGGGTTGCTTGGCAGATTGCGAAGTAATGGCGATCGCCATCACTATGATTGTTCTGAGAAAAGGGAGCATAAGGCGTATCATGATTTTAGGCACTATGGGTAGATACTGCATACTACTATAGAAGCAACGTTCGATGCTAATCAAATACTTTGATGACGTTTCGTTTCGTCACAGGATACCAATTTTCGATCTTCTTCACGAGTCGCTTCACGACATCGAGGTTGTTCCCAGCTAAGTTTTTCGTTTCGCACGGATCCTTTAGGAGGTCGAATAGTTGCGGACGTTTCTCATCGCGCGGATGAGTGGTCTTGTGGTGAGCAACCTCACCGTCATACGTTAGCAACAGTTTCCATTGCCCCTCGATAGTCCAACGATAGAGCAGGGTTTCCTGAGGGTTGTGGAGGTCGGCGATGTCGTGGGCGAAGCCTTCACCAAAGATCGCCTTGCGTTTAATCTTCTTTCCGCTCTGCAAATTGGACCACAGATCCAGCCCCGGCAATCCCTTCGGCATACGAGCTCCGGTGGCTTTAACGATAGTGGGAAATAGATCGATGCTGCTCACCAACTCGTCCCGGTCGGCTGGTTTTAGCTTCGCTGGCCAATTAAAGAAAATCGGCTGACGAACACCTGTCTCGTAGGGCGTTTGCTTTGAGCGGGGAGCGTAGCCCCTTGCTTCCGGATTTTGAATCCACCCATTGTCGCATATGTAGACGATCAAGGTGTTGTCTCGAAGCTTTCTGTCTTCGAGGAACTTAACCAACTGACCACAGGTTTCGTCGAGCCATTCGCACATCGCATAGTAGCGGGCCACGTGGGGCGAATCGACTTTGTCCTTGTACTTGTTAAATAGACGAGCGGGCGGGTCGTGTGGCGTGTGCGGAAGATTAGGTGCATACCAAACGAAAAAGGGGGTTTCCTTGGCTACAGAATCATCGATGAAATCAAAAATAGGTTCCATGCTTTCGCGCCCAATCGTTCGCCCGTCATCGCCCGATCGACCGTTTGGATGAGGAAAGCCTCGCGTCATGCCATGGGTAAAACCGCCGTGCTGAAAACTTCCCTCCCACCACTTGCCGCTCTGGTGGCTTAGATAGCCTTGCTCGCCCAGCAGGCTCGGCAGCGTGTCATGATTTTCGATAAACGAAATCAGTTCTGCTCGTAGCTCATTGTACTCCGGCGAGTTTCGGTCGTTCCGGGTTCGGGAGGGGTCATTGCCTGTAACACCGTGTTGGTGGGCATACAGACCTGTCGCCAACGTCATCAATGATGGACGGCAAAGGGCCGTGGGCACGTAACCACGTCGAAACAAAACGCTCTCCTCGGCCAGTTTGTCCAAATAAGGAGTTTGAATCGTGTCGTGACCCATGAAACCGTAATCGGTCCACGCCTGATCATCCGAAATGATCAAGACGACATTGGGCTGTTCCGAATGGTCCGCTCGGACGAGTCCAGCGGTTACCAGGATCCCAGCGATAACAGCGAGAAAGGCACAACGGAACATCCGATTCGAAAATAGAGGGGGCGTACGGCTAGTCATTTGTTTTTATGCAGGTTATATCGCTAGCAACGCGGCATTCTGCCAGAAATTTCCGGGAGTGCTCCCTTTTTCGACGTATCGCTTGGATTTTTCGCTTTTCTATGATTCTCAAGTCGGAGTTCGACAGCTTTGAGCGAATTGGCGCAAAAGAGGATGGAGCCTGAAGAGTTTCCGTGGAACTTGCTGGTAACCAAGGAGCCCTCACGTAAGTTATTCTAGCATACCGTCTCACAAAATACTGTAATCGTAAAACTCCTATTCGGAAATCTCGTATCGCCCCAGCATTCATCTCTGGATTATTGTCCTGTCATATGGATATACTTCCCATTTCAGCACCCATGATGTCCTAAGAGCGCTAACCGATTTGGGAAATCAAGGTAGTGCGTTTCGCGAACTCCCAATCCCTAACCCGTAATCCACGCCTCATTAATGGAACTACAAAAAAGCTTCACTGAATTATTCTGGAATCCGGTCACTGTCGATTCGATACCGACCTTCGCCATAAGCCTCCTGACGGCGGCAGCTTTTGGGGCGGTTCTGGGACAAGTTTACATCCGTTTTGGTACGGCTCTATCGAATCGCCGCCAATTCGCCCGCAACTTTCTGCTGCTGACGGTGACCACGACCCTCATTATAAGCATCGTCAAATCGTCGCTTGCCCTATCGCTTGGCTTGGTTGGCGCGTTATCGATCGTGCGTTTCAGGGCGGCGATCAAAGAGCCCGAGGAACTGGCCTTTTTGTTCTTGGCCATATCGATCGGCTTGGGCCTGGGCGCGGGCCAAGGGCTGGTCACAGTGGTCGCCTTTATACTGATTCTGGGGCTCATCGCTTTGCGAAGCCTTAACCGCCCAAAGCCGGATTCGGGCAATCTATTTCTGACTATCAACAGTTCGGCTCCTGGCAAATTGACCTCACAGCAAATCCTGAAAGCGCTTTCGGAGGTCGGGGCCACGGCGAGTCTAAGGCGTCTCGATGATGGACCTGAAACGATGCGGGCCTCGTTTCGCGTCGGCTTTGTAGATCCTCAAAAAATTGAAACTTTTAACGAGGCGATACGCAAACTCAGCCCATCGGTGGAAATAACCTGCCTCGAGGATGGCGGACTGAATCATTGATTCTAATCGCGAAATTGGTTTAGTTGTGAACGCGGCTAACGAAAATCTGCGCTACGAGCGCAAGCTGCTGCCTTTAGGCTATGACCTATCCGATATCCTGGCTCTAGTTGGTCAACATCCATCTGGCTTTCGAGAAACTTACCCTTCGCGATGGGTGAACAATATCTATCTCGATTCGCACGGTTTGGACGACTACCACGATCACGTCACTGGGCTCGCCGATCGAAGCAAGAGCAGGATTCGGTGGTACGGCGACTTGAGTGGCTCGATCCCCAAGCCGGTTTTCGAACGCAAGTTCAAGCGAGGCATTGTAGGTGGGAAACACTCGCACGCGACTTCGCCACTGACCCTCAACGGCAGCCTGAACGAGCCGAAGCTCCGGGGCATGTTGAATGGAATTGGCGAGAAAGACCCTTTGCGGCAATGTCTCGAATATCGATCCCCGAGTCTAATTAATCGGTATCGCCGCTACTACTACGAAAGCGGCGATGGTCGTGTACGCCTTACCGTCGATTCCGAACTTGGATTCTATGAGCCCGAAAGCGTGTCACCTGAGCTGGCAAGCGAACCGCCGGATGCGTTTGAGGTCGTGATCGAGCTCAAGTACGCTCCCGACAATTCCCACATCGCTGCGAAAATCGCGAACTGGTTCCCGTATCGAGTCGTGCGTTGCTCTAAGTACGTGCTTGGAATCGAAGCGATACGGCGCTCCTGAAAAGTATCATTAATCTCGACCGCTCCATGAAATTTCGATCCTTCAGCTCATATCGCTTTTCCCTTCCGAACCTCGCGATTGGAGTGACGGCCATCGGAGCGTTTACTCTCGTGATGGTTCTTTCGTTACAGGAAGGAGAGTTGCCCGAAGAGAATGGTCAAGCGCCCGAGCAGGATCCCGCATTTGGAGGACAAGCTGGCTTCGCTGGTCCGGGTCAAAGTCCAGGCGGTCGCGGAGGACGCAGTCGAGCACCCGTTAAGCTTCTCGACCAGTTCGATGAGAATGACGATGGTTATCTCAATAAGGTAGAGCGAACGAATGCACTCGTGCATCTAGAGAGCCAAGACGGGCCGGACCCGGGAGGAGGTCGACGACCCAGAGGAGGCGGATTTCGTGGCGAACCTCGAGGGAGGGGCGCAGCGGGGCAAGACGAACCCCAACCGGGGCCGGCACTGACGCCGGAGGAAGTTACGATGCATCCCGATGCCCCTTTCTACGATCCCTTTACCTTGCGCACTTTGTTTCTCGAATTCGAAAGCGAGAACTGGGAAAAAGAACTAGAGTCTTTTAAAGACACTGATGTCGATATACCGGCGACGCTTGAGTTGGACGGCGAAACGTTACATCATGTAGGTGTTCGTTTCCGGGGGAATACTTCATACTCGAGCGTCGGGACGGGTCGGAAACGCCCCTTGAACCTAACTCTCGATATGGTCCATCCAAACCAAGACATCGATGGCTACGGTACAATCAATCTGCTCAATGCAAATGGGGATCCCACAATGATGCGTTCGGTGCTCTTTTATGAAATCGCGCGGCAGTACATTCCCGCGTTCAAGGCCAATTTCGTCCGCTTGGTGATCAATAGCGAGAACTGGGGCATTTACGCGAATGTGCAGCAGTACGATTCTAAGTTCACCAAAGATTTCTTCGGGACGCCCAAGGGTGCGCGATGGAAAGTTCCTGGTAATCTGCGTGGGCAAGGCGGACTGACCTATTTGGGCGACGATATCGATTCATACCGACCAATCTATGATCTGAAATCGCGAGAGGACCCCAAGAGCTGGGTCGGCTTGATACTGCTTAGCCAGTCGCTAAACAATACTCCTCCCGAATTGTTGGAAAGCGCTCTAGAACAAACCCTCGACGTGGACGGCGTGCTTAGGTTTCTGGCCTTGGATAATGCACTTGTTAACAATGACGGCTTTTGGGTTCGAGCGAGCGACTACAGCCTCTATCGAGATCCGCGCGGACAGTTTCACGTAATGCCTTACGATGCGAATGAGACCTTTACCGTGGGGCGTGGAGGAGGCCCTGGATTAGGAGCTCATCCGGATGGAGGTGGACCGCAAGGTGGCGGCCGCGGCGGCCGCGGTTTTGGAGGCAGAGGGCGAGGCGGTCCGGGAGGATTTGGTCCGGGCGCTTTTTTAGCCCCCGGTCTTATCGAACGAGCAGACGAAAATCGAAATGGAATCATCGAGCGCGACGAATGGGTAGCCCTGGCGGATGCCTGGTTTCAGGACGCGAGTTTGGATAAAGCGGATACGTTGGATCGAGATCGATTCACCGCTAGCCTAACGCAGTGGGTGGAATCTGGAGGGCAGGCTCCTCAACGTCGCGGGGGCTTTTCACCGATTGAATTTATAGGTGGCGATCTTTTCAGGTCGATAGATGGAGGCGAGAATGGTCAATTATCGCATTCCGAATTGCGGACTGTTCTCGGCGATTGGTTCACCCAATGGGATACGGAGCATAGCGGAGCGCTTGCCGAAGCGCAATTTACTACCGGTATCAACGAAACCCTGACAAGTCTACGGGGTCAAAACGGGGGAGCGTTCGCTCAGTCAGGTCCACGCGGCGGTCGTGGGGGCACTGGAGGGCGAGGCGGTCCAAGTGGGGGGCCGGGAGGTGGTCCTGGAGGACGACCGGGTGGAGGCGGCGTGGACTTGGATCCTTTGGTTTTGGAGAACAACGAAAGCCGACCGCTGGCTTCCAAGCTCTTAGCGGTTCCCGAATTGCGGGCTCGTTACTTGAGCTATGTCCGCGACATTGCGGAAAATTGGCTCGATTGGGAAAAGGCAGGTCCACGGATTTTAAAGTATCGAGCGCTCATCGAGGAAGACGTTGCTGTCGACACGCGCAAACTATTTTCCACGGAAGAGTTTTATGCGGGAATCGATAATGGCGGGGGAACGGAGGAGCACAGCTTGCGTGGCTTTTTCGATCGCCGACGAGCCTTTCTATTAGCACATGAGGAAGTAAAAGCCGCCAAAACAATCGACCCATAGTTGCTGGACTAATTGGGGTGGAATTTCACACAGGGTGCGCAAGGAATACGCTCCCTCATAGTTACGACAAACTACGAAGTCGTCGATTTGAACAGCCTGCGGCCCAACCCAAAAAAGAAGTCGACATAAGAGCATTTCAACTTCTCCAAGAATTCCCCGCTAGCGATTCGAAAGCGATGGTAAAACAATCGGATTTCAAAATAGTCGACATAATTTCCGCAAGGACTTGCCTCAACCACTCAATGACGCCTCAGGAAAATAAGCCCAACGTCCTCTTCGTATTCGCCGATCAATTTCGGCGCCAAGCCACGGGCTTTGGAGGCGAGACCAACATTCAAACGCCTCATATGGATCGTATGGCCAGCGAAAGTATCGACTTTGAAAACGCCATATCCGGTACCCCCGTCTGCTGTCCTGCCCGAGCGTCCCTACTTACCGGACAGTACCCGCACCATCATGGAGTCATCATCAACGATGTCCCTTTGGATCGCGAGGCGAAGACGATGGGCAAGCTTTTCGCCAAAGCGGACTACGACACAGGCTATATCGGCAAATGGCACGTCAACGCGAATGGCCGCTGTTCGCCGATCCCCGTCGAACGACAGCACGGATTCCAATACTGGAAAGCGCTGGAATGTAGCCACGATTACAATACTTCCTATTATTACGAAGGTTCCTCCATCGAGAAAAAAACCTGGGAAGGCTACGATGCGATCGCTCAGACGAATGACGCCATCGAGTATCTGAAGTCTCGCGGCAAGGAGAAGCCCTTCTTGCTGACTCTATCCTGGGGCCCGCCTCACGACCCCTACGACACCGCTCCCCAGAAATACCTGGACCTTATCGACGAAAACCAAATAGAGCTCCGGGACAACGTTTCCGACGAAGATGCCGCGGAGGCAAGAACCCACCTCAGAGGCTACTACGCCCATATTCTCGCCCTCGACGACTGCTTGAAGTCGCTCTCGGATGCACTAGATGAAACCGGACTAGCCGAAAACACGATTTTCGTGTTCTGGTCCGATCATGGAGATATGATTCTCTCCCACGGAGAGCTCTTCAAGCAACGCCCTTGGGAAGAGTCCATCCGCGTGCCGCTTCTCATTCGCTTCCCCAAAGCATTCGGGTGCGAAGGGATGAAGCCGCCAGCCTTCATCAACACGCCCGACATATTGCCAACGCTACTAGGGCTGTGCGGCATCGATATACCTGACTCCATCGACGGCAGCGACTATTCGTCCTATCTTTTCGACTGCGCAAACGACAGCGAAAGCAACATCGAAGCCCCCGCCAGCTCCGCCCTCCTAGCCTGCCAATCCCCCTTTGGCCAGTTCACCCGGGACGTCGGGGGACGCGAGTACCGCGGCCTTCGCACCGATCGCTACACCTACGTGCGAGATCTGATCGGCCCCTGGCTCCTATACGACAACGAATCGGATCCTTTTCAGCTGAACAACCTCGTCGACGATCTCTCCTTCAATGGACTAGTCGACAAGCTCAATCGCGAACTCGACGAAAAGCTCGCGGAGCACGACGATGCCCTCATTCCTGGAATCAAGCTGTTGGAGAAATTCGGATACGCCGACAACGTCGACGAAACCGGCACTATGCCATTCTTCGACGAATGGAATCCAAGCTAACGAAACGCCCATGACCGACGTCGCCCCATCAAAAAACCCACAAAGCCAGGAACGCGTCACCCTCCTCCATAAATTCGCCTACGGTTTCGGCGCCTCCGCAGACATGATCGGCTTTCACGGACCGGCCCAGCTTATCATGCCGGTCTATACGCTCGCTCTCGGCGTTAACCCTGCCTTAGTTGGCATCGCGATTGGCATCACTCGCGTATGGGATGCCTTTCTCGATCCCGTGATGGGATCCATCTCCGACAGAACGCAGTCGCGTCACGGAAGACGGCGTCCCTACATCTTTTCAGGGGCCATTCTGGCAGGCCTTACCTTCGCTCTTATGTGGCAAATTCCAACCGGCTGGAGCGACACCGCCTATTTCACTCTGCTAATCGGTTCGCTCATTCTCTTCTACACTGCCTTCACAATCTTCACCGTCCCCTATCACGCGATTGGATACGAAATGACAAGCAGCTATCACGAGCGGACCAGCGTGATGTCCTACCGCATGTTCTTCAACATGATCGGGAACATCTCTGCTGGATGGCTGCTTGCCGGCACCCAATTGGATTGGTTCGATAGCACCCTGGAAGGCGTTCGCTATATCGGTCCTCTCACCGGACTCGTCTTCATCCTTTTCGGAATCGCCCCCGTCTTCTTTATCAAGGAGCGCAGTGCCGTGCAATCGAGCCCCTCCAAAAGACAGATGCCCATTTTCCGCTCCCTTCTAGCTACCCTGAAAGATCCATCTTTCCGTATCCTGATCATACTGACTGTATTGATGCTATCCGGTTGGACCTTCGCCATGTCCATAATCGTATTCATCAATGTCTCGTATGTATTTCCTGGCGACCTGAAAGCTTCGTCCATCTTGGTCGGAGGTATGGGAATGATCCAGACTGCAGTGGTGGTAATCGCCCTCATGCTGGCCACCCGACTTTCCAAATCGATCGGCAAAAAGGGCATTCTCAAGATCTCATTCTCCATCCAGTTCATTCACGCCCTGGCAGCCTGGTTTCTAATCACGCCCGACCATCCCTATCTTCAAGTTATCGCCTACGCCATCGGAGCCGCAGGTAATATGACCTTCTTCCTTATGCTCCATTCGATGACGAGTGACATCTGCGACGCCGACGAACTCGAGAACGGAACCCGTCGCGAAGGCATGTACGGAGCGGTTATAACTTGGATGCAGAAGCTCTGCGTATCCATCGCTGTGGCACTCGTCGGAGGCATTCTCGTAATGGTGGGCTTCGATCAAACCGAAGGGGCCATCCAAACCGACCAAACCGCTCTTTCCCTACGCCTCATCTACAGTGGCATCTTCGTAACCATTAGCATCGTCAGCCTCTCGCTTTTACGCTACTATAAGCTCACCGAGAAAAAGGTGCTCCAAATTCAAGCCGATCTAGCGGAGCGTAAAACCACTAGCGAATAAGATTACCGCACGGCCTAAACTTCGACGCGCCTCCGCAAGAGTTGGAATTGATCCGGTTAAGGATCGTTTTTTAACATCGCTGCGCTGGATCCCCGTGATCGCGGGGGCAGGATCCAACTTCGCCGGGCAGGTTAATATTGGGTAAGGGAGAACGGTATCGCGATTA
>Ga0310343_10001357_pt1 | contig 12462 bp, 16 predicted proteins | sample HC15DNA2025_MG_FD_203519 | JGI IMG/M metagenome (GOLD analysis project Ga0310343, IMG submission 203519) | Marine microbial communities from station ALOHA, North Pacific Subtropical Gyre - HC15-DNA-20-25_MG | ecosystem: Environmental > Aquatic > Marine > Oceanic | place: Pacific Ocean: North... | reverse complement strand
GGACCTCTAGTCTACGTAGGGAAATTACAACCGTTGAATGGTATCCTTTTATTATTATTATTATTCTTAGTATTAATTATTATTTATAGAATACAAAAAATAGATTCACCCTATAATATTGTTAATCCTGAAAGAAAGAATAAACAAGGTGAAATGGACTTAGATCAAACTGAAAGTATAGTATCTATATTTACCGGTATTATAGCTAGTGTATTATTATTAAGTATATTCAGAAAATATAGAAGATAGAAAATAAAATATTACATACTATTATAAAATGGATATTGTTAAATCTGGTGTAAGTACTGTTCGCTCAAATAGTAAAGTAAGTAGGAATGTTCTATTATGTTTATGCTTATTTTTCATGTTACCTATTGATCGTATGCTAAAAGTTCGAGTTCAAAGTCAGGTAGCTCAACCACTCAGACAATTACTAGATAATGATGTTATGAGATTATTATTAATATTTGTAGGTTATCTAATTGTTTTAACAAATGATGCAATATTATTAATACTTTACTTATGTTTTCTTAATAAGTTAGGTATTAATTAAGATAAAAAATAGTAATTAAAAGATTAATTAAAAGATTAAAGAGTTATTTTATTATATTACAAGTTATTTACAATTTGTGATTTACTTCTTAACCTTACGCTTAACAACAGCCTGTTCCTCTTCTTCATCTGACTCATCATCATCGGATGAATTATCTACTTGATCTACAGTTTTAGAAGGTTCATCCTCATCTGAATCTACTAGATTTTCTTTTACAACACTTTCAGTCCTAGTTAAGGGGATACTATCATCTTCCTCATCTGTATCTTCAAAGGAATATCCTGAAAATCCCATAGGCGCATCAATCTTAATCTGTTCTACTTTCCAAGTACAACCCCATCCAGCAGTGCTCATCCAAATACCACTACATTTTAGAATAGCTTTAACTTTAGTTCCTTTCTTAAACATATTTTCAAGATTGATAGCATCATCTCCTTCTGTTACTAGGACATTCTTTTTAGAGTCATAGCAATCGCACATAATTTTACCATCCCTCTTCATAATTTTGTAAGAGAATGATGGAGGCCACCTTCCATTAGGTTCACCTGTTTCAGAATCAGTTGAAACCTTAACCATAGGAGTATAGTTTTCTGTAACTTTTTCTTCTAAGGTTCCCTTCTTTTTATACCACTTAATACCTTCAAACCATTCACCATTGCTTTCAATAGCTTTACTAATTAAAAGTTTATCCATTGATTGAATAGCATCATGAAAACTCTTCATAGGACCTTCATTTTGATATCCATCTAGAGAAGTTCGAATAGCATATTTACCCGTATTATCACTGTCTCCAGGCCAATAAGTTCCAGTATCCATTGAAATATTAAGTTCAGGTGATTGAAGGAATAACATCCCTCCCTTATAATTAATATAAATAAGTTTGGAACCATTAGACATACTCTTTACAGCAGAGAATGTTACTGATTGTAAATCGAGATCCTGTGGCTTGATGGGCTTAGATGTAATGTTGCTCATTATTTCTTTGTTTTGTTTCTTTGTTTCTTTGTTTTGTTTCTTTGTTTTGTTTCTTTGTTTTGTTTGTTTCTTTGTTTTGTTTGTTTCTTTGTTTTGTTTGTTTATAGTTTGTTCACTACTATAATGTAGAATCAAATTTTTAAGTAATTTAGCGCAACTCTTTACTTAAATATTTTAAAAGAAATAATATATAAGCTTCATGAATATATCTACTAAGAATTCTAAAGAAAATTATATGAATAAATATGGTGGGTACTGTAAGAGGGATAAAGATCAATTTTTATTAAAAGATGGATTAATCATTATAGATCATTTTACGAATGATATTAAAGATTATAAATTAAAAGATCTTAAATTATTCTTTACAACCCATATTAAACAAAAACACACGAAATTTAAGAAACATGATTATTTCAAAGCCGTTTCTATATTTTATGAAAAATATAAAGCATATAATGCTAATATATCTAATATTATAAAGATTCAATCTATTATAAGAAAAACATTAATTCGTAATACTATTAAATATCAAGGGATAGGATATTACAAAAGATCAATATGTAATAATGATGAAGATTTCTATAGTTATGAATCTAAAGAAGATATTGATTCAGTTTATTTCTTCTCATATAAAGATTCAAGTAATAATCATTGGTGTTTTGATATAAGATCATTAAAGAAATTACTGGATATGGATTATTCAAATCCTTATACAACTGAAGAAATACCAGAGAATATTAAAGAAAGAATAAATAATTTTATAAAATACCTCAAAAAACGTAATATTATGGTTGAGATTGATACAAGTATTGTAGCTGATAGAAAAACAATAGTAAAACAAAAGATTGTAGATTTATTTGCTCAGATAGAATATTCAGGATATAGTTGTGATATTAAATGGTTATTACAATTAAATGCTCCAAAATTAAAAAGATTATACAAAGAATTAGAAGATATTTGGAATTATCGAGCAAATTTAACTGATGAAGTTAGAAGAAGAATAGTTCCTCCAGATGGAAAGATGTTTGTAATACCTTTATCGGATTATAATAATTGTCATGTGATAGTGGAACTTCAAGAAATGTTAATTAATGAATTATCCAAAATATTACAAGCTGAATCTCAATCTGATATGAATTTAGGAATTATGTATTTTATAGTAGGATTAAGTATGGTAAGTAAAGGTTGTTTTATGATACATGGGGGGTGGGTTCAATACACATTTTAAACTACTTAAACATTTATTACTTGAATATATCATAAAGAGAGATAGAGTGCGGTTGAATAATAAATAAATAAACTAATTAAGAGTATAAAATGCCAGCAGCCCCTAAGAAACAAATTAAGAAAATGAGTAACAAAAGTAAGAATTCTAAACCTAAGGTTGTAGATACCCCTAAGGTTGTAGATACCCCAGTTGTAGATACCCCAGTTGTAGAAGATATTGTAAAGTCGGTGGATACTGTTTCTAACTATGCGGATGAGTTCAATCATCTACTAGGTCAGCTAAGGAGTCTACAGACAACTCTAAAGGAACTTACTGTATATACTCAGAAGCTTGAAAAGCGTGTCGCAAAGGACCAGAAGGTCGTAGCCAAGCGTGTCAATGGCAAGCGCCGCCGTACCTCTACGGGTGATTCTAAGAGCGGATTTGCCAAACCTGGCCCCGTATCGGATGAACTCAGAACCTTCCTAAATCTAGAAAAGGATGAGCTAATTGCACGGACGGAAGTCACCAAGCGTATTAATGCCTATTGTAAAGAGCATGGTCTACAGGGTGAGAAGGATAAGCGTGTTCTCAAGGCGGACAAGACCCTTAAGAAACTTCTACGACTTGGACCCAAGGATGAGCTAACCTTCTTTAATCTTCAGAAGTACATGAAGGTTCACTTTCCCAACAAAGATGGTGTTTACCCCACCGCATAAACACTAAATTATAAAAACTAAATTATACGCTGTTATATGAATATATTTTTATCTTTAATCTTTACTTATTAAGTAATATCACTTACTTAGTTTAATAACATGGTTTGAATGATCTTCTATGTCCAACTATAGGTCCATGCTCTTTAAGTGCTTCCATATGAACCTTTGTTCCATATCCTTTATGTTTTTTAATACCATATTTTTCTAGGTCAGGTCTTTCTTTAACTAGTTGATATATATAATTATCTCTATGCGTTTTTGCTAAAATTGAAGCTGCGGCAATACTTTTATAAGTATTATCACCACTAATAACACATTCATGATTAATACATTCTAAATTTTCATCAGTATATATTTTAAAGTGATTACCATCTACTAAAATAGTGTCTATAGTACAACGTTGTCTAATATCATCTATACACATATGCATACCTTTCATAGTTGCTTGTAGGATATTCATTTTATCTATCTCTTCATGGGAAACAAATTGAACAGACCATGCTATCGCATTTTTTTCTATATAATCTTTTACTATTAATCTTTTTTTTTCACTCATTTTTTTAGAATCTTTAATAATAGGTGGTTCTTTATCATCTAATAACGGGTCTTCATAAGGCCAAATAACCGCAGCTACACATACTGGTCCAAATAGACATCCACGACCTGCTTCATCTAGTCCTACTTCTATCTTATTTTTATCAGAATATTGTTTTAGCATTTTATATATATTCTATATGTAGTCTATAAATATTTTTATAATAGTTTTAGATATATTTAGATATACTCTTACGTCTTGTTTTATTTTTCTTAGATTTTTTCTTTGATACTTTAGTTTCTTTTATTTTAGAAATACTCATCTTATGTTTTTTATTCTTAGTATTTTTATTCTTAGTATTTTTCTTTTTCTTTCTATTTTTTTTCCTTTTTATAGCACCTGTAGGAGAGTTCCAAAGAAGATCTATCATTTTATTTGCTCTATCACCCATACCACCCAATGGTCGATAGTTTTCTTTAAATTCTTCTTTACTCATACCCATACATTTAGAATATCCTATATCTCTAGCAAACATTTGATCTGCTAATCTATTAGTTTCTTCTTTTCTTCTTTTAGCAGATCTCATATCAGAGTCTTCAAAAATACTTTTACTCTTAGATCTTGTTCTAGGTCTAACGATATTACCCCATCCATATCCAAATCCACGTCCACCTTTCATATATTATACGTTATATTATTTATATTATAATATCTTTTTTAAAATAATGGATATTATTGATCAATACAGTGAACCTAATAAAGTAGAAGATATATCTTTAGTATATCTAGCGAAACCTATCTACGGGGGATGGGTAACATTTACAGTTCATTTATCAAAAAAATATAATTATCGTTTATATAAAGTGAGTAAAAGGAGTGAAAAAAAAATGAGACCGTATGGTTATGGTGTAGATTATCAGAATGTATCATTGGAAGATCTCTTAAAATTACCTAATTTATTGATTACAGCCATCGATAAACATTATTGGTCTATCCTTCCTCATCTGAACCCCACTACAAGAATAGTAATTCATGATCCGACCGAACTTAAAACTAGTAAAAGTAATCCTAATCCACTTGTTCAAGAACAAGAACTATTAAAAAAATTTAAAGTATATACTATTAGAGAAACAGTTCAAAAATATCTTTTAGATAATTTTACTATTACATCTGAATTTAAAATTCACCCTTTTTATGAGTATGGAACGCATATAGACCCCTATAAATGTCATGCTGTAACAATTTCTAGAATAGATTTTGATAAAAATACAGATATAATCCTTAAAGCAAATCTTTTGATTAAAGATCCTAAAAAAAAAGTTCAGATATTTGGAGCTGAAAATAGATTATATGTTCATCATAAATTAGGTGAATTAAATTTTTACAATTATTGGAAGGGTAAATTTAATAGAGATTATCCTCTAACTTATCAAGAAAAAGATATCTTAAAAGATACACATTATGTAGTAGATATGTCAACTATTAAAAATGATGGAGGTGGTAGTCAATACACTTTCCTAGAAGCTATTTATCAAGGATGTGTTTTAGTTTTACACCGAGAATGGATTACATCATGTTCATCATTTAAAGAAGGAGTAAATTGTTTAGCAGCAGAATCACCTGAAGAATTAGCAAAAATTTTATCTGAACCTAGAGATATCACAAATCTAATTAATGAAAGTAGGAAATTACTACAACCTCACATAGAAGTTGAGTGGTAAATATTATGACCTTTAGGTGAGATAGTATATTATCTTCTTCTCTTAGTCTTTTTCTTCTTACTCTTTTTCTTCTTACTCTTACTCTTCTTCTTCTTAGAACCTTTTTTATATTTTTTGCTAGCACGACTATTAGATTCTCTTATAAGAGATTTTATGACTAATTCAGCCGGATCCATTGGCGCTTGATTATATAAATCACTCATACTAAATGTGTTAGGTAATAATTCTCCATTAACAGTAGATAATGTAGTTAAATCTTTTTCAGTTACTATTATAGTTTCTTTAAGAAATTGTTTTACATCACTAATCATATCACTTTTATTAAAACTTACTAGAAGTTCTGCTTTACCTATATTAACACTTATATTAACACTCATTTATATTATATACATAAAAAAATATGGTATATAATATGAGTAAATATACAAAGGTCGATGTACCCGGGGATGGAGCATGTTATTTTCACGCTGTAACTGGTTTTTTAGAAATGGAAAAATTAGTCAAAAAAAAGGTAACTTATTATAAAGGAAAATATGATACTAAAGCTATATCACTTAGAAAACAAGTTGTGAATTGGTTGCGTAATAATCTTAATTTTAAATATGAAAATGGATTGACTATTAAAGATGATATTGAAGATGAAATTAGACATAATTCTAAGTTAAATTCTATACCTGATTATTTACAACATATGTCACAAAAATCTTCGTATGCAGGTCAAATTGAGATAACTGCTACAGCGAATCTATTAAAACGCAGTATCCGCGTCTATATCATAAAGAATGGTACATACAGCAATGTAGGATTAGGATATGAAATAGGTAAATCTAAAAATAAAGATATTACTTTATTTCATAATTTAAAACCAGGAAAATCTAAAGGGAATCATTTTGAAATACTATTCTCTACCAGTAAAGGTAAGGTTCTATCAAAGAGTGAATATAATAAGATAACTAAGAAAACTAAATCTACCAATAATAAACCTACAATGAGAGTAAGAAGAAAATCTCATAGAAGAAAATCTCATAGAGTAAGGATTGTTAGGAAAACAGTAAGAAAGAATAAATATTACTAATAAATTTTCTACTTCTATATTATAATGATAGATAATATGATTGATTCAAATATATTATTTATAACAATGGCTTTAACAATCTCTTTTTTCTATGTTACTCAACCAGAAAATAAAATAAATGAATATTATAAATGAATATTAAAATAGTGATATCAATAATATTAGGATATATTTTAGGATTCTTTTTTAAAGAATCATGTTTACGAACAAATACGTTTATAAATTAAATAAAAATTAATCTTAAGAAATAAATGTCACAAGAAACACCTTTACATAAGTTAGGGAATTCTATGAATGACGAAGATTCTCGTTTGGTAGATAATATTTTAAATGACTTAAATAGTCAACCGGGTCAACAGCAAATGGCACAACAGCAAATGGCACAACAGCAAATGGCACAACAGCAAATGGCACAACAGCAAATGGCACAAGGTCAAGGTCAACCTCCTCTATCTCCTGATCAACATCGAGCACTTCTTCAACAACGACAACAAGCTATGATGCAGCAACAAGCTATGATGCAACAACAAGCTATGATGCAACAAAAAAATCAACCAGAATCTATTTTAGATAAATTACAGTCTGATTGGAAGAGTATTATGGTTGTCATTGTATTATCTGTACTTGTAAATACTTCATTTGTAGATTCTCTATTTAAGATGAATGAAAATACTTATTTTGTATTAGAAGATGGTTCTCTAAACTTTCAAACGACCATCTTGAAAGCATTAGTGATTGGTATTGCCTATTTTTTTATTACTCGTTCAATCTAAATAAATAATTTATTTTTATGAGTTTCTAATTTTTTATAACATTTATTAACTGTTACTTCAGAAATCTTACAAATATCTGCTATAACTTGTTTATGAATGTCAATGTTATATTCCTTAATATATAAATATATACAACCGGCCGCCATAGAGGGTGGAGTATTTTCATTCACTAAATTATATAATTGACATAATTTAGAAATACTTTTAATTTCATTAACATCTTCAGGAGATAACTCAAGTTTATTACAAAATCTATCTATAAAATCATCCATGGTTATTGTATCAGTACAATAAATACGATTGATATCAACTTTATTTAATTGCATTATTTCCTGAAATTTTTTACAACCTTTTGTCATAATAGGAATAGTTATAGAGAACATATTTGCTATTTCATTACTAGATCTAGGGACTTTATTAATTTTACATGAAAAGTATACACATCCTGCTATAATACCTTTTCGATTTGCTCCTCTAGATATTTTAGTTGTAGAAACAATCTTATAGAGACTATTAGCTTCGTTTATTATAATTTTAGGTAATTCACCTTTCTTACATACACGACTAATTTCTTCAAAGACTTTAAGTAAACTACGTTCTTTATATGGGACACCATTCCATTGTTGATACTTACGTAGTTTATTCATTTGATGACTTCTAGTCCCTCTATAAGATATACTAGTTCCTACAGATGATTCAGGTAATAATTGATTTACAGGCATTCCACATCTGGTAGGGTCACTTGACTTCGTATCTAGTGAACCATAATATCGCCATTCAGGTTGTTCCATAATATTAGTCACTGTATTATTACATTTAGAACATGTAATGACTCCATGAAATATTAGATGATTTTTTATATCATCACAACATATATCATGTTTATCACTGGTAGTATCAGATAATTCATCTAAATTATCAAAGTATTTATCCATACTTAAACAATAAAGTAATTTGTGTTAGTTTTAAGTATTTTTAAATGTAAATCAAATTAAATGGTATATACAGAAGTTCTTTCTGGATTTTGGATAGGTAATATAGATATGATGTATAATAAACAATTTATAAATGATAATGATATTAATGTTATCATTAATTGTACGATTAACTTTCAATTTAAAGATGAAACAAAACATAATATTCGTATTCCATTAGTCGAAGATCTATATGGAAATATAGAAACATTAAAAAATAATAAACATAAAATATTATCTTATATAAATACTCAATTAGAAAATCATAATATTTTATTATGTTGTTATGATGGTCAAACATTATCCCCTTTTATAGCAGCTCTATACTTACTAGAATACGGAAATATACCATTAGACACTATTAAACAAATTCTTAGATCAAAGAATACTCAACTATCTTTAGATTTTGATTCTCAATCACTTGTTCTATAATTTGAGAGACTACTTTATGAACAAGTATTTCTCTAGTAATGGAATCTTTTATATCATTATATAACTTATCAGATAGTTTATATTGGTAATATGATTCTATCTCTAATTGAAGGGAGTCTAGTTTCTTCCCACTAGGTCTATTATAGTCTTTTAATTTATTTGGATCAGCTAAAAGTTTTAAACTCTTTTCTTTTAATTGTTCATCCATATTATAAGATATAAACTATTGGTGATGTTTGATACGCAACATTTTTTACCATATGAATATTAATATCTAGTGTAGTTGAATAATTCTTTATTAAACTATTTATTTTATCATTTTTTTTTAGTATAATCATATTATTTCTTAGAATAGGTCTAATTGAGAGAACATTCATTAAATATGAATCTATTGTATTCATTATTTCTATACTATTATTATCATTGATAGTAATACTATACTGATTAAAACTATCATTTATAGTGATATCATGTAATCTAATAGGAATGCCTGTTAATGTAGAATGATTTGTTTTATATAATATTTTGTGAATATTTTTAGTTGTTTTTATAGTTATATTATCTTGTATGACTTTTTGTAATAATAAATATCCCATACTAATATTGATTGTTATTAAATAATCATTTAAACACAGATTTATAATTCATGTATGATTATTAATCATTCGTTTATAAAACGATGGTTTGATATACAATATCCTAATATAATAGTATGTGGATCATGTAACTATATAACCGATTATTTACAATTAGACTCATACAATAGTATTGATAATTATAAACGATTTGAATCAACATACGTATTTGATGTAAGTAAGTATAAAACTAAAAAATCTATAATAGATGATATACAATCTATTATAAACTCTATAGATCATTTTGGAGTAAAACAGAAAAAGAATATAATTATATTAAATATAGATTTATTACATAGAATATATCACGGTTCTCTAAAAACATTTTTACATAAAAATCATATGACATCTATATTCATGCTACACTCTACTAATATAAATTCTATAGATAAAAACATACGTGATATGTTTATTACTATGAGTATACCCTGTGATAAATTATATGATAATATAGTAACCGATACTACAATATCTATAACTTATCAAAAAATAGTAAAGATTATTAAGAAACCACTTACAAAGACTAGTATAGATAAAATGAAAGATATAGTTTATCATTATTATATGAATCATAAAACCAGTATAGACTTACAGCGATATATTATTACTAATATAACTAGTAATCTATATTTACCTAATAAGATAAAGATAGATATTGTAAGAGATTTATGTGAATTAAATACATACTATCAACATAGTTATCGTAAACCTATTTTTTTAGAAGCAATTATTGTTTGTTTATGTAAACACTTAGAGAATTATACTTATCATTTATAAATATATAAACAAACAACTAATATAACTACTAATGAATTATTATGAACTCTTGGATGTTCCTAAAAATGCGACAACAGATGAAATTAAACAACATTATCGGAAATATGCTAGAATCCATCATCCTGACAAGGGTGGTGATCCTGAAAAATTCAAAGAAATACAAACAGCTTATGAAACATTAATGGATCCTATCCAAAGACATCAATATGATATGGATATTTCTGGTACAAATTACACATTTACCCAAGATGATTATGATATGATTTTTAAATATTATAATTCATTTATTAATTCTGTAGAAGTTCGTTTAATGATGTCTTTATTCTACAGTATTCCCAAAGATGTTAGATCAAAAGTGAATTTATCTACTTTATTTAAGAAGAAGAAAGTATCTCAATCTACCACATTAATCAAAACTGATTCTATTAAATACATTGATGCGACCCAACTCTATGATAGTATCACTTTACATTTAAAACGCTCTTTAAAAGATGTCTTTAAAAGAGTGTGTAAGCAAATAATTGTAAAAACAAGATCAACATATTATCATATATTTATAACTGATAGTGATTATAATATTTATTTATTTAATGATAAGAATTCAACCATTAAATTAGAATTAACTACATTACCTGACAATAATTTTTATAAAAAAGGATATGATCTATGTTACATCAAAAAAATAGATTTATATGAATTATATTATGGAGCTACATTCAGTATAAAACTCCCTACTAAATTTAATATTTGTTGTATTGCTACCAATTTAACCAAAAAAAAGATGTCTTTTATTGATACCTTTGGCTTCTATAATCCTAAGAAGAGATCCAGAGGTAAGCTACAAATCATTTATCAGATAACACATTCAGATATCGACGAATCTAATAAAGAATTATTCAAACAATTATTTCATAAAAAAGAGGTCTTCATTGATCCTAGTTATCCTGTTTATAAAATTTAAAATGTTTATAAAATTTAAAATGTTTTGATGGATTTACTCTTATGTTTTTTATTTTTATTTTTAATTGTATTTTCTATATATTTCATATATTTATTAAGAAATATCATACCGTTGTATTTAATCCTATTTACTAATATATTTGAAGGAATATTTGGATTTAATAATTTATAATGTAAATACATCATACATATAGATAAACAAGATCCGTCATAATTATCTATAGTACGTTGTAATATTTTGGGCATATAGGCTTTCGGTTCTATAAATTTATATTTAGGAAACATATATTCAATATATTTTTTGAGTATGTGATTTACATCTTTGTAATGAGCATTAATATTTGTTTTATCGCGACCACCATGGGGTTCAAATAATTCAACAACTTTATTTTTAGTATCATATAAAACTATATTCGCATGACCACCTTTTTTAAATGTTAGACCAAGGTGTATACAAATAAATCGATAATTTTGTTTCATACCATTTTTTATTTCTTTAGTTATTCCCCAAAAGTTATTCATCATAGGTAGCATATCTACCGCGGTTTCAGATCCTAATTTAGATAAATTTCTCCTATCTTTGTAATTCTTTATCTGTTCTAAATTTATTACAATATTCTTGATATCAAATTTACTCTTTAATTCTTTTATAAGAGGTAATGATGGGAAATATAATATTTTTTTGGGAAGTTTTTTTATTATTTTATTAAAATAACGTTTAAAGTTAAGTATATTAGCATAGTGATCATAAAAATGTTTTTTTGAATCAATTGATCCCAAATGATAATCATCATCTATAGGAACATCTGTTATTAAATGACCTTGATACGTTACAACTTTTGATTCGGCATATTTATCTACTTCACTTTTAGCTCGTGATTTTGATTTAGTAGTTGATTTAGATTTAGGTAATGGTTTCATTTTAAAAACTGACCAATCTATATCTGAAAAATTAGGTCTAGATTTAGATTTAGATTTAGGTGTGCGACGATTCATTCTATGATTTCTTATTTTATTCTTAGTCCTCATATTAGTAATCCTTTTACGCAAAGTTTCCTTAGGTCTATCATCTTTCTTACTTCCACTCCTCTTACGATAAGTTCTTTTCATATATAACTTACTATAG
>Ga0310343_10001356_pt1 | contig 12466 bp, 5 predicted proteins | sample HC15DNA2025_MG_FD_203519 | JGI IMG/M metagenome (GOLD analysis project Ga0310343, IMG submission 203519) | Marine microbial communities from station ALOHA, North Pacific Subtropical Gyre - HC15-DNA-20-25_MG | ecosystem: Environmental > Aquatic > Marine > Oceanic | place: Pacific Ocean: North... | reverse complement strand
CACAAGGAACTCAGGGATATCAAGGTATTCAAGGTCGCCAAGGAACTCAAGGTACTCAGGGAACTCAGGGTAGACAAGGTACACAAGGAACTCAAGGTCGCCAAGGTGTTCAAGGTTATCCAGGATCTAGGACTTACACAGTAACAAATAATGGAGCAAGTAATTATATAATTGACACCTTTAGTAATCCAAGTTTAGAATTACTAAGAGGATTTGCGTATACATTTGATGTAAGTGTTAGTGGACATCCATTCTGGATTCAAACAAGTTCAGGTGCATATAACAGTTCAAATGTTCTTGGTACTGGAGATGGTGTAACCAACAATGGTGCTCAGACAGGAATTATAACTTACGAAGTTCCATACAATGCCCCAGATGCTGTTTATTATGTTTGCCAGTATCACTCAGGAATGGCTGGTACTATCAATATTAGTGATCTTGGACCACAGGGTACACAAGGAACTCAAGGTAGACAAGGACATCAAGGAACTCAGGGAACTCAAGGAACTCAGGGACAGCAAGGAATTCAAGGAGAGCAAGGAACTCAGGGTCGCCAAGGTATTCAAGGTATTCAAGGAACACAAGGTCGCCAAGGAACTCAGGGAACTCAAGGTCGTCAAGGAATCCAAGGTATACAAGGTCGCCAAGGAACTCAGGGAACACAAGGTACTCAAGGTACACAAGGAACTCAGGGAACTCAGGGTACTCAAGGTCGCCAAGGTATTCAAGGTATTCAGGGTAGACAAGGAACTCAAGGTACTCAGGGAACTCAGGGTAGACAAGGTACTCAAGGTAACTTCGGAACTCAGGGTACTACTGGTAGTTTTGGTGGTGCAACTTTCGATTACACATTCAGCACCTCTACTGGAGCTCCTTCTGATCTAGCAACAGGAAGACTTAGACTTAACAATTCTACAGTTAGTTCTGCTACAGTATTGTATATTGATGATGAAGATGATAATGGTACAGATATTCAAGCATTCTTGAGAACGATTGATGATTCTACATCAACAATAAAAGGACATTTCAAAATATCCAATAAGACTAATGCTGATGATTTTGCTATATTCACAATATCAAGTGCAACAGAACAGAGTGGTTTCCATCAAGTATCTTGTTCTTATGTTTCAGGTAGTGCGTCATCATTCTCTAATGGCGAAGATATACTTGTAACTTTTGCGAGAACTGGAGATAAAGGAGATACTGGTGCTCAAGGTATTCAAGGTCGCCAAGGTACTCAAGGTCGCCAAGGTACTCAAGGTACTCAAGGAAGACAAGGCATTCAGGGTATTCAAGGTCGTCAAGGAACAACTGGTTCTCAAGGTACTCAAGGTCGCCAAGGAACACAAGGTATTCAAGGAATTCAAGGTAGACAAGGTAGACAAGGAACTCAAGGAACAACTGGTTCACAGGGTACTCAAGGTCGCCAAGGAACTATCGGTTCTCAAGGAACAACTGGTTCTCAAGGAACACAAGGTCGTCAAGGTCGCCAAGGAACAACAGGTTCTCAGGGAACAACTGGTACCCTTGGTTCTCAAGGTACACAAGGTAGACAGGGTAGACAAGGAACAACTGGTTCTCAGGGTACTCAAGGTAGACAGGGTAGACAAGGAACCACAGGAAATCAAGGAACAACTGGATCTCAAGGTACTCAGGGTAGACAAGGAAGACAGGGTACTCAAGGTCCTGGAGGTCCTTCAACAACTATAAATGCTGCATCAAATAGTAGTGATACATCATTACATCCAGTTTTAGTTACTTCTCTAGGAAGTAATCAGACTGCAAGAAGTAATACTACCTTTAACTTTAACGCATCCACTGGTGCTATTTCTGCTACTAAATTTATTGGTAATGGACAAGAATTAACCAACGTTACTGCTGCAACATCATACTATTATTTCGGCATAAATAAGAACAAGAATGATGTTTCCAACTATGGTAAACTATCATTTACTGAGGTTGATTCATCTACATCTGTAGATTACAGCGAGAAGAATGATTTCATTCGCGATTCTCAACCAATCTTGCAAGATTTTGTTGCACCAGGCGGAATCACTGCTTCAATAGACTCATCAGGACATTTGGTTTTAAATTTATAAACAATGGGAATTAGTACAAGTTCATTAGGAAAAGTTCGATACAATGTAAGAGGTGTATACAATACATCAGACTCTTACACAGTAGATGATATTGTCAACTATGGTGGTGCACAATATCTTTGTGTAAGTAATAATTCAAGTGGAAGTTATATACCAGGACAAAATTCTAGTTATTGGGAAAAACTATCTGGTCTAACAAGAGACAGGGGTAACTGGAGTTCTTCTACAGCATATCAATTAAATGATATTGTAACTTACATACATGAGTATGCTTATAACTCTTGTTGGAAATATTATGACACTTCAACATATATTTGTAGACAAGCACATACTAATAATAATCCTGCGACTGCTTTACCTATAGATGAACCAGGAACACAATCTACTTACTGGTATCGTTTATCTAAGCATATTAGTAGAAGAGTATCTGCTTTCCTTGGAAAGGACAATGATGGATACAGTCCTCCATACAAACCTTTATGGAATGCAAGATCTCAATCTAAAATAGGAACTATTAATACTCTTCGTATAACTGGCACTGGATCAGGATGGTTAACTACTAATAGAGTTAAAGGAAAAACAGGTAGTCCTAAAACAGGGATGATTAGATTAACTGCTTCGGGTGGCGGTGGATCAGGTTTTGAAGGAGTAGCACATATTAATTCAAGTGGTAATATATTTCAATGTGATATTGTAAATCCTGGAGAAGGATATACAGGCACCCCATCAATTAATATTGATACTTCAGTGTCTGGTTATACTGGAAGAAGTGGTGGAAGCAACCCTAGTTTTGGAGTTTATGTAACAACTAACTCCACTGCGGGAGCAACAGGAACAAGTGTTCTTGTTGGTATGGGAGATAGTATCGGTCCTGCTAAAACATACGGGACTCATAACCCAATGTATGATTATGGATATATTAATCGTAGAGGTGGATGGATATCATATGGAAGAGATTATTATAAAAACTCTGGTGTTGCAAAGAGTGATAATGATACAGGTAACACCAATGCATGCAATGAAGGAAATTTCTGTAATTTAGATTACATTGATGGACTTCTTCCAACTCCAGATGGAGAATATCCAAAGATAATTCAAGTAGAGCATGGTCAAGGACAAACCTTGTGGTTATTCAATAATGGAGAAGTTCATTACTCTGGATATAATGGGTATGGATCAGCTGGAGATAACCAAACAACAGACTCTGGTATTCATCATCCACATAGATGTGGATATGCTCGTGTTAATAGATCTGGTACAACAGCACTAAGAGGAAAGAAAGCAATTCGTATCGCATCAACAATGGGCGGTAACACAAGTGTTGCAGGTACAAACTATGCATTGATTGAAAACACTGATGGTACAAGAGACCTTTATGCATGGGGATATAATGGATATGGTCAAATTGGAGACTCTACAACGAGCACCAGAACTTCTCCAACACAAATTTCATTCAACCCTAGTTCATATGGTAGAATTGTTGAGATCTGGGCAACTGGAGGAGAGTATGGAAACTTATTTGTTTTAACCGATAGAGGACATTTATATGCTGTTGGTTATAATGGATACGGACAGTTAGGACAAGGAAATACTAGCAACAGAAGTAACCTAAGTTCTAGTAGAGTTGATTCCAATGCTTTTGGAACATTAACAGGAACTAACCAAAGAGTTAAGAAGTTTAGTTGTAATGGTTCTGGATCTCATGGATTCAATGCTCTCGTAAGAGGAGATGGATCTGTTTACACTTGGGGTTATAATGGTTATGGTAACTTAGGTCATAATCATACACATAACTGTTACGTACCGATTAGAGTTTATACGGGTGGATATAGTAGTTCATCTAACCCAGTTACATCAACTGGAAACGATGGTAATCCATCAGGAACAGCAATTTCAGACTGCGTAGATTTTTGGACTTGTGGAGGAAACAGTCATGTATTCTCTTACATGACCAGAGGATCATCAATTACTAACAACACATTGTATGCTTGTGGATATAATGGATATTATAATTTAAGTAATAGTTCTAATAATACTTCAAACGCATCCACATTCCAAAATGTTCGTTATAGAAATAACCAAACTTTCACAAATTGCATGATGTTCCAAACTAATCAGGGACATAATAGTTCTTATATTAGTATTTCTGCATATAGATATAATAGTACATTTGCTTCTAGAAAATATAATAATGATGGCGAATGGTATTATGGTGCTTACAACTGGGGATATGTTAATAGCAATTCATACCCAAATGCAGAACACAGAGATCATGATATGGAATATGTGGCAAGTAACTATAGAATGAAACCATCAGAACGTGAACCATATGCTAACTATGGTAATTGGTTCCACCATACATGTGGACAAAGTTCCAGTAAGATGAGTATGTGGGCTGACTTAAGAACTGGTCAAGTATTCCATGCTCAGAATCCATCAATAGGTAATCAAGGTTATGTTGCTAGTATGGGTACTGCATCCCCTAATGGTAGTATGAAGAGACTCCGCAACTCTCATAATTAATTAAAGGAGAACAAAAAGAAAAATGCCTAACATTACTTTAGGAAAAGTTAAATTCATGCATCGAGGTACTTATAGTGCTTCGACAGTTTACAGTAAGGGAGATATTGTAGATTATGATAATAGAATGTACATTTTTCAGAATGATACACCTAAAAATCATTCTCCAATATTTCTTAATACTATAAATGGAACTGTATCAAGTTTAGGTATTCAAACTAATAAGATACGTATGGATTTTAGTGGATTTAATCCACAAACTCAAAAGTGGGGATTAGTAACTTCTCATCAAAGATACAGTGGTGGTGATGGTACTATGCCAGGTGTTTACAGTGAAGGTGGAGAAGAGTTTGCACCACCTACTGGTCTTATGGTTTATAATGAAAACTTTGATCCTTATGTAGGTATTACGTCGGTTAGTGTAGTAGATTCAAATACAGCAGATTTATATTTAAACCAAGTTGGTCTTAATACATCAACTGTATCTAACGCATCATTTACATTAGGACCACGTAGAATGTGTGGAATGTATGAGTTTTCTGTTAATTGGTTGGACTGGGACATATTATCTGAAGGTTATAATCCTGTAGGAGAATGGAGTGATAATGATGTATATCTTCCAGGCGATATTGTACAAAAATCAAATTCATCATATATTTGTGGTGTAGGAAATTCTGGTGTAGATCCACAATTTGATTATCCTGGTTGTTGGAGTTTATTCTCTAGGGGAGATGATCTCATGCAACATCAAAGTGTAATGGGATTTACAAATAAACAACCATGGAATTGGAAAGGACATCCTTGGATAGATCTTCCACAGTGGGGAACAAATAATAGATGGAATGGTAATATTCCTTGGAATACAAGTTTAGGTATAGGTTCTACTTCTCCACACGCATGGAGATGGAATTCTGGTAATAACGATGGTCATATGTCATATCGTAACTCAAAACAGTACCTAATGAACAATGGTATGTTAGTTGCAGAGGGTGGAACACCAAATGAATATTACACTCAGGGTTATAGCACAACGCATATAGCTCCAAGAGAGGCAGATACCTCAAATCAAATGAATGCTAGGATAGGTGTTCAACCTGATATAGGAAACCTGCCGAGACATAGAATAACTAAAGATTCTAACATTATACAGGCATATCATAGTTGGACTTCCATGAGAGCAAATGTTCATGCTAATGGAACTCTAACCATGTCAGGAGTATATCAAAACGGATTTTTAGGAGTTGGAGCTCAAGATTCTTCTACAGATCAGGGTATCAACTTACATAAGGCATTGTTTAAAGGAAGGAGTATTGTAAAAGTAGCATCTGGTGGACACCAGGCAAGAGATGGTGATTGCCATATTATTGCTTTAGATGAGTATGGAGAAGTTCATACTTGGGGTAGAAACGACACTGGTCAATGTGGTATTTCTTCTGAAAGACAAAAAGGATATGGAGATTCATCTCCAGATATTCATTACTTTTCTGATGGAACCATGGGTGTGAACAATAGAGTTCATTTGGTTCATTCAATGAATAAAGATTTCTACTTTGGAGGGAGAAAGATTGTTGATATCTGGGCAGGTCATAGATGGACTATGTGTATGGATGAAGAGGGAGAATTATGGACTTGGGGTTACAACGATAGAGGTCAACTTGGATATCCTACAAGCAGTTCATCTTTATTTGGCGATACTGATAGATCTTATGCTCCTATGAAGATCAATGTTAACTGGAATAGTTACGGAGGAATTCAAAAAATCGTTGTTGCTGCTACTGAAAACTCTGTTGATAGTCTTTATATTTTAGACGGACAAGGATACATATGGAGTCAAGGATATAATGGATATGGACAACTAGGAAGCCAGAACACAACTACAGGAAATAATGGTAGCTCTATAACTAGAAGAACTGGACTACAAAGTGCAGGAAGTATCGTTAACTTCTGGGCTGATGCTTGTAATGAGTACGGACACTTATGGTGGAGAAATACCTCTGGAGATACTTATGGTTGTGGTTGGGATGGACATCATGATATCACTGGAGATAGTAGTGCTCCTGGCACCGCATCAGGCAACAACCCAACATATATGCCATCAAACTCTAGCAACTCTCTTATAAAGAATTGTGTTGCTATGTGTGCAGGTGGAAGAGCAAGCGGTCAGGTTCAACATTTCCTTACTGATAAGGGACATGTTTATTCTACTGGTTGGAATGGATATGGAGCAGGTCGTTGTGGACATAGTAGCACAGTTACTAATAACAATATAAACTATCAACAAAATGGTCAGAGAGCATATGCAGCAGGGAGACAGTTACATGCACCTTTCTACTCTGCAGGTGGATCTAATCCTGTTGAGAATACATCATCTTCTAGCACCGTAAGTAAAGGTCCTGGTAATGCTGTTGTAGATTGTAGAGGAGCAACCTGTATAGATATTTGGGCATCTGGAGATTATGATGGTAGTTCAGGTCATACTCCATGGTCAGTAACTTTATTCGACAATGGAGAACTAACAGGTGGAGGTCGCGATTATGACTGGAGTGCTGCTACATATATGGGACCAATTTGGGGTTCAATTCATCATCATGGAATAGGTTAATTAAAATGTCAATTTCAACAACTTACAAAATAGTATCTAAAAATGAAACATATTCTTTGTCTTGGCCAAGACAAGAAGTTGTTAATCCAACTATTGAAGCACCCATAGTTGGGATATTAACTTCATATACTGAAGTTAATTTATATGATGATGATGGAAATGTCACAGGTATTGCTACTGAAAAAGTAGAAACACCTGTAAGAGCTAATCCTGATGATTTTGAACCTGAAGACTGTGAAATTTTTCTTTATTCATGTGGATTTAAAGATACTGGTATTACCACTACCACTGAATATTATGCGATACATCCATCTTATACTTATGAAAATATATCCCAAGCATTTTTTGTTCCTGATGAAAATTCAGTTGATAGATACGATGGAGATTTAGCACAATTAGCACTTATGTCTGAAGAACAATGGTGCAACCTTAAATTTGAAAATGATGCTTCCTTACAAACAGGTATAGGGACAAACTATACATTTTTAATATTAGAACAAAACGATAAATTAAGAAATAAATACTTAAGTACTTCTACATCTCCCAACAATACTTTTTTAGTTGATCAATTAGGATTGAAACCATTGACCACAGCAGAACATAATGCAGTATTAGCAATAAGCACTGGTGAATATGTTAAAGTTGGAATGGCACTCTCTGCCATTGACGATCCAATGGATCATAGTATACCTACCACACCATAGAATTTAAAGATGGATAAACTCAGACATATGGCAAAAGACATGACCCTGAATTATGCAGGGGAATGGAATAAAAGCATGGTTTATCGTAAAAATGATGTAGTTAGAATGCATGGTTCTACTTATATTTGCACTACTGATAAGTTAAGTGAAGATAGAAGAATGGGAGCTCAGTATAAACCAGAGCATGATAAAGATGCATGGGAGCAATATACTAGTGGTTATATCTGGACTGGGCAGTGGATGGATAAGGGAGAGTATTTTCCAGGAGATGTTATAAATTACAACGGAGAACAGTATGCTTGTGTGAAACATGGTAGGTTTATTCATCCAGTTTACGAAGGAACTACTCGTGGATCAAGTTTCTGGGAAAAAGTAAGCACAAACTCAAATCAAAATAGAGGAGATAGAACTATTGGATTCTTCAATAGGAATCCATTTGGATGGAGATGTAAAGTTGGTAATAGAGATGACTTTACTAATCATGGTTTTACTATGGGTGATGTTGACTATCCAGGCATGGATCAAGGAGGTCTGTCTGTAATTAATGGAGAATATGAAGCAACTCATGTAGGGTATCATGACGATTATGGTTGGGGTGGTTCAGAATGGAATTATGGTGGACAACAAATGCAAGCAGTTAGTTCAGTGTTTGCATTTTGGGATGAGTATGATGGTAATTCTCCTAGAGGATCATCATACACAAATAGCACTTCATCTGCACCATGGCAAAGACCTAGAATAATTCAAGCTGTTGGCGATACTTATCATCATTACATGTTTTTATTTGATACTGGAGAGGTTTTTAATGCGGGATGGTCAGGTGAAGGACAGAAGGGAGATGGTGGTACTAACAGTAGATATTATACAAAGAGAGTAGGTAGATGTAATAATGATGGTGGTGGTTTTGACTATAACCAACAAATTCAACAGTTCCAAGGATCTCATGGTAGTAGAGGAACTGGATTGATGATTGATATTCAGGCAATCAAAATTGGTACAAGTAATGAAGGAGACTATGCAAATAACTCCAGTTCTGTTATGGGTGCCTTGGATATTAATGGACAGTTATGGACTTGGGGATACAATGGACACTCTGGTTTAGGTAGAAACTTTAGATATAATAATAACTGGTACAATAGTTACGTTCCTTCAAAAATTCCACAACAAGTATTTGATAATCGTAAGATTAGAGATTTCTGGTTAGGTGGTGGTAACTATCAACAAGGACATGCTTTAGATGAAGATGGAAATCTATGGGGTTGGGGATATAATGATTATGGTGCTTTAGGTCTTGGAGACGATCAATATCAAGGTCAACCTAGAAAAGTCCCTTATGACTTCAATAGACATGGTGGAATTAAAAAGATAATTAAAGCAGGATATAATAGTTACATTATCACTGCTGTGTTAACACATGATGGTGTTATGCACGTTGCAGGTTATCTTCCATGGATCGGAGAAAACCTTTATCGTAGTGGACATTCTAACGGAAGCGACTACTGGAGTGGTGGTAAAACTTTCTCTCCAATGCAACAAATATTCTGGGGTGCGGGAAGAACTACAGAAATGAGTGCAAGTGGCATGAAGTTTTTAGGAAAAGTGACTGAACTTTATAATGATGTTGATGATTTCTGGTTAAATCTGGATCAGGGTAATGCTAGTATGGTTTTGAAACAAAAATCAACTGGATTATTATTTGCATTAGGTGTATCTCAGAACTATTCTACAGCTCAATATGCAGGATTTTATGATAACTCTGATTTTGGAGATAATCATATGGTAAACAATAATATACAACATCCAGTTCCTATGTCTGCTACTGATTCTTCTGGTGATATTATTGATATGAAGAGAAGTGGTGGTGGAAATACAGATTATAGACTTAGAGCATTTTTACATTCAACTGGTAGAATAAACACTGTTGGTAGTGGAGATGTTGAAGCAAGGGGTAGAGGACCTTATAACTCTCGTATGATTCATTCAGATTCTATAGGTAAGTTACCTTGGGAATTAGATGGAACAACAGATTACAATGGTACAGAAATGAGATGCCATGAAAAAATGGCATGTATTCATAGTTCTGTTGAGGATGATGGATTTGCAATGATAGGACAGAATGATAAGGTGTATCATGTTGGACAAGCCAATGGATTTGATGATGCAAGATCTAGTATAATTGGACTTTTCCCAACAAGAGTAATAGGTTTTTAATTCTATACTTGTAAAATAATTAAACCTTTGCTATAATGATATATAATTCTATATTGTTGAATAAAGTGTATGCACTTTGCGAAGATTGCGTTAGATAATGGCGGTAGCATTCATCCTTTAATAATTCCTGCATCTGTTACAAATGGAACGGGTTTGATGAATCCATCTGTTTATAATGATAATGGAAAGATTATTGTTAATTTAAGACACGTTAATTATACTTTTTATCATTCAGAAAAAAAGACTTTTCAACATCAGTGGGGTCCTTTGACATATGTGCATCCAGAAAATGATATGCACTTGAGGACAACAAATTATTATTTGGAGATGGATGATGATCTTAATATATCAAGATATAATAAAATAGATACAACAAAATTAGATAAAGAACCTCTATGGGATTTTGTAGGTCTTGAGGATTCTAGAATATTTCGTTGGGAAGGAGATTTATATATTTCGGGAGTAAGAAGAGATACTACAGAGAATGGACAAGGCAGAATGGAACTTTCTAAAATAGAAGTTACTGAAGATGCTGTAAAAGAAGTTTCAAGAGTTCGTATTGATCCTCCAAAAGATCCAAATTCATATTGCGAAAAGAATTGGATGGCAATTACTGATATGCCATGGCATTATGTAAAATGGTCTAATCCAACAGAAGTAGTTAAAGTAGATCCTATTACAGGAAAATCAACAACCACACATCTAACTGATGTAGTTAGTATTCCAAGAGATGTTAGAGGAGGATCTCATGTAATACCAATGGACTTTGGACAAGCAGGGGATGAAAACTATCATTTTGCACTAACTCATGAAGTTGATTTGTTTGATAGTGAAGTTGGAAGAAAAGATGGACTTTATAAGCATAGATTTTTAGTATGGAATAAAGAGTGGCAGTGCTGTGCATTTTCTCAAGATTTTTCTTTCATGGATGCACATGTTGAATTCTGTACAGGTATGTGTTACTATGAAGGAGATTTATTAATGACCTTCGGATTTCAAGATAATGCTGCGTATCTATTGCGAGTTTCTCCCAAAGTTGTAGAAGATTTTATATATGGAAAGTATGATGAAAAGAACTGATATTATTCAATCTTTAATTGATAAGACAAGTGCTGAGAATTATCTTGAGATAGGTGTTTCTGCAGGAGAAAATTTTAGAGATATTAAATGTAAAAATAAAGTTGGTGTTGATCCAGAGGTAAGTACTCCTGCAACTATTCATACAGATTCCGATAGTTTTTTTAAAACTAATAAAAGAACTTGGGATATTATATTCATTGATGGACTTCATCATGCAGATCAAGTTTATAGAGATATTAATAATTCCTTAAAAGTATTATCTGATGGTGGATTTATTGTATGTCATGACATGAACCCTCAACTTGAAGAACACCAAACTCTTCCTTATCGAGGAGGTGTTTGGAATGGAGATTGTTGGAAAGCATATGTACAATTAAGACAAGAAAGAGATGATCTTGCCATGTGTGTTGTTGATACTGATTATGGTTGTGGTATTATAACTAAAGGATATCAAGAAAAACTTGATAAGATAGATGATCTAAATTTTAATACTTTTTCTCAGAAAAGAAAAGAATGGTTAAATTTAATTTCTCCCGAAACATTTTTGTCTAAGATAGTGGTATCAAATCCAAACGAAATTGAGTATGATAAGAAGTATCTTACTCTCTTACTTCATGATTACATTCAAAATCCAGATGATCCAGAAATAAATTACCTTCTCGCTATGTTTTATTGGGACATAGGACAAACAGCAGCTTGTATGTCTTATTGTTTGAGAACTGTTGAAAGAAGCGAAGATAAACTACTGCAATATGAATGCTTGATTCGTGCTGCGATGTGTTATGAGAAACAAGGAACAAGAAAGTTCACTGTAAAAGGATTGATTCAAAACGCAATGATTGTTATGCCAAAACGTCCAGAGGCACACTTTCTCCTTGCAAGACATTATGAACATCATAATCAAAGTGATGATGGTGCTTGGAAAGATTGTTATCAAACTGCATGTTTAGCAGAAGCATTTTGCGAAAGAGATCCAGAACCACTTCGTACAAAAGTTGATTATCCAGGATTTTATGGTATTCTTTTTGAGAAAGCAATATCCTCTTGGTGGTGCGGTCTTTGTGATGAATCTAGGGATATGCTTCAAGATCTTCTCGATAATTATGATTTAGATGATTCATACAAAGCATCTGTAATTGATAATCTTAAGAGACTAACAAAAGATGATAATGCAGGTTTACCTAGTTTAAATTGGTATAAGAAAAAAGATCATAAAAAACTTAGATATAATTTTAGAAACTCTAGAGATA
>Ga0310343_10001352_pt1 | contig 12481 bp, 10 predicted proteins | sample HC15DNA2025_MG_FD_203519 | JGI IMG/M metagenome (GOLD analysis project Ga0310343, IMG submission 203519) | Marine microbial communities from station ALOHA, North Pacific Subtropical Gyre - HC15-DNA-20-25_MG | ecosystem: Environmental > Aquatic > Marine > Oceanic | place: Pacific Ocean: North... | reverse complement strand
TCATCACCATATTTTTCTTCTGCAATTTTTCTAACTGTGTAATCATTCAGAGGCCATGAAAATTGTGGATTGATAAGGTTGTTAGTTAGTATAATAACCCAATCATATTCTGCCTTACCATAATATGCTTTTGCAATACCCTCAATTCTAACATTCTGTTGTACAGAATATTTTGTATAGAATGTTGCATAACCAAACTGATCATTATTTATTTTGTATCGTCTGAAAAAATTCTTCGCTAAAATAAAGTCTGATTCAGAGAACGGATATGATACTGGTTTAGTATCGTATGCTATATCTGGTGTTAAAGAAAAATACATTAGTATCCAACTCCTCCTTCTCTATTTACTTCATTTGCATATATGACTTTTGTTTCCATGAAGTTGACTCTTAGTTCTACAGCAACAGGAGCACCATCCACTCCTTGATATGTAGCATATGTTCCATCAGGTGTATAGTTAACCTCAACTGCTTGTATAGCACATGGTTTAAACTGTGGAATATATGGATGAGGTTTATCACCTCTCATAAAGGTAAATTTACATAGATCAGGAACTCTAATCCAGTTATCTTCACCAGTAATATCAAATTTTCCATCTTTATCTCTATCACCTACACTATCACCTTTCCTTTGCAAAACTGATCCTGTAATTGTTGATTCTCCAGCTGCAAAGTTTACTTGCGTACCATCATCAGATTCATCATACTGCAATCCAGCTCCACCCCATCTAGGTAAGGAAGAATATCTGAATAGTTGACATATTTTTCTAATATCTTTTGATTCTTTTTCATTTTGTGCAACTAATTTGAATATCATTCCAATCTCTCTCATTTCTGGAGCATCGTAAAGTAATTCTGCATTAGGGTTAATAACAATACCTCTAGTAGAACCACTAACATCATTGAAAGATAAGTTACCACCAACACCTGGTATTGAGTTCAATACTGCTGTATTCAATGCAGTTTGTAATGCTTTAGCGTTACCTGCTATATTTGCAACAACTTCTTTTGCATAACTAAAATTACCTGCTCCTAATGCAGCAACAGCTGCTCTACCTGTAGCAGTAAATTGTTTTCCTTGCCACTGTGCTTGAAATTCATTAGATAAATCTTGTGGCATGGGTAACATTATATTATAATTACGAAGTTCAAGTTGTTCTGAAGCTCTATACAATTCATAAGTCGCAGCAGTAGTACTATTTTCAACTAACTCGTCTTTATATTGCCCAGATTGAATTCCTTCTTTAGTTAACCCCTCTACATATTGTGACCATCCAGTATCTTTTCGTAATTGTGCAACGTCTTTGGCAAATGGAGGTTGATACTTACCAAATTGAAAAAATACATAATCAGTATCCTCATGAATTGTATCACTAGGCCATCTAACTGTATTAGTTTTATCAGGTTTGATATTATTCTGACTACCTCCAGTAAATAAACCCTTTTGATCTAATGTTGCACCACCATTCTTCAAATATTCTTCTAATCTATTTTTCAAATCCATTGACAATATAATATTGGTCTCAACACCAGCTATGATCATGTCTGTTGCAAGAACACCACCATTTTCATGAGCTGGTTTTATTTGATCTGTTGGGTAATCTAATATTGTCTGGATTTGATCGTAATTCAACTCCTTAAACAATTCTTTATCTACGTACTCAGTATGCTCAAGTATGTCTGGTATATTAGTTTTTAACTCGTAGTACTTACTCATAAGTTAACCATTGTGCGATCTTTTTGTTTACCATAGCCACGAATGACTCTCCTTTGTTTGATCTTATCGTAAAAGTTTTCGTTTGTTTCATCCCATACAACTTCCATAGGATAGGATTGTTTTCCACCTTTACCTCTATTTTGTCTTACAAAAGTTTCAATGGGGAGTAATATTGCTGTAGCCCACTCTGATGCAGCTAAGTCAAGATAATATCCTTCAACATATTTAGACAAGTATTTATGAAAACAACTGCGAGGTGCATCTATTTTTCCATCTAGCAGTCTCTTGACTACCCATGCTCTCTTCTTTGGTGACATATAATGTAAGTTCAGTCCCCAAAACTCAGTTCTAGATGCTTTTATTACATAAACAAGCGGAAATTCATCATAGTATGCCAGTTTTGAAGCCATCTTTGCTTTATATTCAAAGATGTACATGTGTCCAGAGACTGCATACTTTCTGATTTGATTTTCGTCCTCGTGTTCTTCCTCACCTACTCTATCTCGCAGTTCACTCTTTATAACTGCTTCTGGTTTAGCACTAAGTCCTAGTGCATAATTTCTAATTTTATTTCTATACCATAGGAAAGATTGATTCTCTCCACCTGCTTCTTGTTTTAATTTTTCAAATATCGTTTCATAACCTGCGTCCTCATCAAATGATGGGACTTGTATGTCCTTAAATCCTGTTGCCATTGTTTCATACCGCTAAATGATCTTCTGTGAGTATTAAAAATTTCATCTGCCTGTCATCACAGAACTCTTCAGCAGCGTTCCATTTAGCACGGTTCTTTGCAAAAGTTAGAGCTTCTTTCTTGTAGGCAGCAGTTCTCTTATCTTTACCATAAGGGGGTTTAGTTTGTTTTTTTGGTTTAATTTCAACGATGTACTTAGATATTTTTCCGCTTTTTTCACGTACCTTGATGTAAAAGTCTGGATAATATCTGTGTACCCTATTATCTATAGGAGAACGATAAGGTATTATGATTTCCTCACTTCCCCACTCTAAAATAGAGGCTGTGTGGTCACAATACTTCATATATTTTTTCTCCCATAGTGATCTATAAACTATGCGAGATGGATTCCCACGATACTTTTTTGGGTGTAATGGTTTGTAAAGTCCAGAATAAGCCATATATAATATAGAATCCAACAATTATATTTAGAGTGTCAGCAAGAGTATCCCAAATAGATCAATTCATGAAAAAAATTGGTAATCAGAGAGGTATGTCTCTGACTACTGGTTTTGATGTTGAATTTGTCTTCGGTCCTAAAACTCAATTTCCAACATCACCTTATGAAACTAATAAGGATATAATTCACATGCTATGTGATGAAGCACAATTACCAAATGTACAGACTGCTACAGGGCAATTGAGTGGTAGATATCAAGGAGAAGCAGGAGTTCAATACGCTCATTCTAAAATGTACACTGATGTTGGACTAGGATTTCTTTGTGATGCAGAAATGTTACCTGCAAAATTTCTTAACCATTGGTATAATTACATCTATGGTGAACCAACACCTAAACTTGCGGAATTAGGGAGTTATGAATCTGTAAGAGCACAAAATCCTCATGATAGATATAGAGTTAATAAACTACGATATCCTGATGAGTATACTTGCAGTCTTTATATTATGAAAACTGAACCTGATAATTACGCTGCTAACGGTAGACTTCCAATGACATATATTCTTGAAAATGCATATCCATATTCTATAGACGCTGTACCTCTATCATATGGTTCATCACAGATTACAAGAGTTAATGTTAGTTTTCATTATTCTAGACACACTTTAATATATGGTGATCTAAATCCAAGACAAATTAAAGTAGAAGACGGTCCTTTAGTAGATGATATTACTCTTGGAGGAACAGTACCTTTTCAATCAGCTGGTGTTGCATAGCAAAATTGACTTTTTGATTCTGTAAAAGCGGGAAAAATTTTTCCGCTATTTTTTTGTTCAAAAAGTCGCTATATATAAATATACGACTTGAAATTGTTTTTATGGCATTACCGAAACTTGGGTATCCTACGTATGAACTTGAATTACCCTCTACAGGAAAAACTGTTAAATATCGCCCATTTCTCGTAAAAGAGGAAAAAGTGCTTTTAATGGCACTTGAATCAAAAGATGAAAAACAAGTAATTGGTGCAGTTAAGGATTTAATTAAAAATTGCGTCATTACACGAATTAAGGTAGAATCTCTACCCAGTTTTGATCTAGAATATTTGTTTTTGAAGATTAGAGGAGCATCTATTGGTGAAAATATTACTTTGACAGTTACATGTCAAGATGATAATGAAACACAAGTAGAAGCAAATATCAATATTGATGATGTTGAAATTTTTAAACCTGAAGGACATGATAAAAAAATCATGTTTGATGATAAAACTGGTCTTGTTATGAAATATCCCAGTATGAAAGAATTTGTAGATAGAGAGTTTTTACAGAAAGAAATGAAAACTGATGAGGTTTACTCATTTATTGCAGACTCTATAGATCAGATATTTGATGATGAAGAAGTGTATGACTCAAGCACCACTACAAAAAAGGAATTTCGCACATTTGTTGATAGTTTGACTACTAAACAGTTTGAGAAAATTCAAAAGTTCTATGAAACTTCTCCTAAACTGAGTCACACGTTTAAAGTGGTAAATCCTAAGACTGGAAAAGAGTCTTCGTACACAATTGAGGGATTACAGAGTTTTTTCGCATAGCACTCTTTCAGAATAATTTGGAAGGGTACTTTAGAATGAATTTTGCCTTAATGCAGTATCATAAATACAGTTTGAGTGAAATTGAGAATATGTTACCTTGGGAAAAGGAGGTATATACTACTTTCTTAGTCCAATATCTTGAAGAACTAAAACAAAAACAAGAAGCAGCGAAAGCAAAACGATAGTGGCATCATTACAAAAGACATTTACAGGAGATTTAACAACAGCAATTGCTGGTAAACTTTATGAAGCCATAAGAGATGCTGATAATAAGAATGATCAGACAGATGCATCTGAGGATGTTAAAAAAGCAGCAACAGAAGTAAAACAAGAAGATCCAGACTCTATCCCAGTGAAGGATATGGATCTTAGAGAAACAATAGTAAATTTTTTTACACCAATAGACAGAAAGTTACTTAAAGCACAAGTAACATATAATGCAATATCATCTAAAGTAACTGCATTAGCTGGAGGTGTAGCAGACACTCAAAAATTATTAATTAATCAGAATCAAATATTAGAAGATAAATTTGATCAAATATTGAGTGTTATTGGTACAAAAAATGCATTAGAAGCAAAACTTAAGGCAGAAAATGATTTTAAACAACTGGAACTAAACCTAGAGAAGGGTTTGGATCTTTCAGGAACTTTTGCTTATGATAAAGCAGGTGGTAGATCCAGTATGGGTTTATTGGGATCCGTTCTTCAGGGAATATTGGGAAATAGAATGACCGCAAGGCTTGTCAGAAATCTATACAAAAAGATAGTTCCAAAGGGATTAAGAGCAAGAGCAAGATTACTACGAAAAACAGTAAGACCTTTTGGTAAGGTAACTAGATTTGCTTTAACACCTTTAAAAGCTGGAGTGAGAGGTGCTGTACTTGCTAGTACAAAAGTAATGATTAATTCATTATTGAATATTGGTAAAAAAAATATATTGGGTCGTAGAGGATTAAGAGCAGTAGGAAGAGCTATTCTTACTGACGCACCTGATGCTGGTATTAGAGTTGGAGGAAAAGCAGCTAAACGATCTCTTAGTGCAGTAGGTAGAAAGTATTTTGGTTTTGGTCTTGGAAAACTTGGGTTTGCGATGCAAAATCTTATTGGTCGTGGTCAAATGCTCATGTTCGGAAGAACAAATGCCGATAGAATTGCTGCTGAAATACTTAATGCTTATGCAACTCGTGCAACTTTATTGAGGAACGCAAGTGAAGCTCAAGCATTATTAGGTAAAACTTTTAAAGGAGCAAATCAATTAAAAATATTAGAGGATATTCTTAAACCTGGAAGATCAGCTGCTGTAGCAGGAAAAGGTGCTTCTGGTTCAGTCAAAGCTGGTAGAAAAATAATAAAAGAAATGGCTGACTCAAAGGCATCTGCTAATGCTGCAGAGTCTTTAGCAAATGATATTCTTGGAAGTAAAGGTCTATTTAAGTATTTAAAAAACCCTGTTGTCCAGAAAAAACTTGCTAAAAAATTGGGACCTGAGGGTTTAGAAAAATTATTGACAAAAGCTGGTGTTGCTGGCGTAAAGAATGTTGCTATAGGTCCAGGTACAATATACTCTTTTGTTGAGGGTTTAGCACGTATAAGTCCTCTTTTTGGAGGAAGTGATCCTACAGGTATGTTCTTGTCATTTGGTAGTGCTGTTCCTTATGCAGGTTGGGGAGTTATTATGGCAGATATCTTACGTGATATTGATAGAGAAGCTTTTGATGCCCATATATTACCAAATCTAATACCGTGGAGAGTAACTGAGGAAAATTTTCAAGATTTCTTTACACAAGCATTAGGTCTTGAAGCAAATCAATTTGAAAGAGGAACTCCTAATATATCTCGTAACATGTTGGGAGATGGAGGTGTTGATTCAATATCAGAAATACTTGGTGTTACAAAAGCATTTGGTCAAGCAACTGGATTTGGAGCAGAAGTTGGAGGACTAATAGGAGAGGCTGGACTTGGTTCATATCCCGTAGGAAAATCTGATTATATTTTTGATGTATCTGGAGATATAGGTGGTGGTAAAGGAGGAAAAGCAAAACAAGCTAAAGAAATTGAATTAAGAGAAAGACAAAGATATAAGGAAGAGAAAAAAGATGAAGGAGAGGAAGAAGATGATGAAGAAGAGGAAGAGATAAAAACTCGTAGAAAGGATGGTCTACCAGAAGGTGAAAACCAGTGGTGGGATTGGTTTGATCAGTTTGCAAATCCTGCTGCTGGAGAGGGTGGAGGTAATCTACTTGCTAGAGTATCAAAAAATAAAAAGAAGAGTGGAATACCCCAAAGTGTATTAGATGCAAATCCACATCTAGATCCTGCTAAACCTGGTGATTATATTAAATTAAAAAGAATACAACCTCCTGTAGATACAGCTATAAATTCAAAAACTCCTATGATGGGAATAGGTGGTCCATCAACCATAGAGTTTCATGGTCAGCAAGGTAGAGATAGATCTGGAGAACCAGGTGTTGATTTTAGTTTCCAAGATTATAAGAATAACTACAATTTGTTTCCTGGTTATGTTCTTGAGACTGGATTATTATATGGTAAAGGATATGGTAATGTAGTTGTTGTTAGAAGCATAGATCCTAGTAATGGAAGACAATTTGATGCTTTATATGCTCATTTTCCTGATGGTGGTATTGCTGTTAAGCCAGGACAACAGGTAGGTGCTGGTGATCTCCTTGGTTCAGTGGGATTTGTGAATGTAGATACACCTGGCGTACCACAATTACAACCACTTAATGCAGGTAATATGTCAGGATGGCATACTAGTGTTGATTTCTTTGAACCTGGTAGTGCTGCACGTTATTCTAATGCTGATAAATTGATTAATTTGGTTGTTGGTGGAGAGGGATCAACACCAAATGGTCTTTTACAAAGATTAAAACCACCTACTACTAGCGGTGATACAAGTTCATTAAATAGGATTGAAGCAAATAGTAATTTAGCATCAACTATGACAAATCTAGTTGAAAATGGTAGTAGCGAGAGATTAATGACAAAAAGGCAAGCAGCAAAACCTCTTCCTATCGTAATCATTAATAATCAAACTGTTAACACTAATCAGAATTTAATTTCTTTTGGTGCAGTTCAAGAAGAAAGTAATTTCTTTGAAGCATATAACTTAGCAAGGCATACAGTATAATGGCATCAATGCAGAAAACATATACAGGTGATCTAACAACAGCAATTACTCAACGATTGTTGTCAGCATATTTTGGATTTGAAGATAGAAATTATATCTCTCAAGGAAAAGGTGGATCAAATGTATCTGGCACAGATCCTATGGTTGGTGGCAGTGGTGGTGGAAGAGGTCCTATAAACCCAGAAATTGTAAATTCAACTCCTTTTGATGGTTTGGTTAGAAGACCAAGTGTTGTCAATACCAGTTCATCACCAGGAATTGTAGTTCATGATAGATTACTTGGTAATTTCTTAGCTGCTGTATCAATATCGTTGAGTTCTAGTATAAATTCTCTAAATCAAAAAGCAGATGAAACAACTGAAGGCATAGAAGTTGCAAAAGATGGTATTAGTCAAACTTATAAAAAATTAGAACATAGTTCTGATACTCTTGAAAACAAATTAGACGCTATTATTGATGCATTAAGATATTCTAATAATCAAGAGAGAAAACTTGCTGATGAGAGAGAAACTTCTGCTAAAAAAACTGAGCAGAAAATGGCTACTGATATGTCATCTGCTAACCAGATTCTTATGCAAGACATGGATAATGAAGAGATCCGTCAGATGAGAGAAGATGATTTAGCAGAAGATGACAGAGGTCCTATTACTACTACACCACCACAAAATCCTGATCAACTTGATATACCATTTGCAGGTGAGTTTAGTGAAGGTGGTATTGCTTCAGGTCCTGATAGTGGATATCTTGCTGTTCTTCATGGTGATGAAGCAGTTATTCCTCTTGATAATAATTACACACAAGGACAACCAAGTGCTATAGGACAAAAACCTATAGCAACTATGCCAATGATGGCAGAAAGAGGTACTGATAATTCTGATTCAATGACACCAACATTTAGACCAAATATTAGTATGGCTAGTCCTCCTAGTATCTCACTTGGAAGTAGAAATACTGGTGGATCAGGTGCTGGAGATATGCTTGCAAAAGCAATACAGTTACCATCTAAAGCTGCTGGTTTAGTTACTATGGGATTAATGAACAAAGTTTTAAGAACAGAAAATATTTCACCTATAGTTGCAGCATCTTTAAAATCTATGAGTTCTCCCATAGCATCAGCTTTTGGAATTCCTGATGTGATGAGTTCTAATATAATAGATCAAGAAGATGGAAGTAGAGAAAAATTTAAAGGTTCTGGTGGAGGTAGAAGAAGAAGAGAGAAAGGATTGTTTGGTAGATTTGTAGATTTTATTCTAGGACGTAGAGAAGAACCAGAACAGGAAGGAACTGGTGGATCATTGTATGGTAGAGGTGGGTCTACCACTTATAATAGAATGAGTGTCAATGGCACTGGTGGATATGGTTATGGTGGATATGGTTATGGTGGACGTAATATAGCATCGTTACCACCATATCAAGATGGTCGTACTCCTACTAGACTTTTTTACAACTCTCCATACAAAAGTCCTGACATGTTTATAAAAGATAAACAGACGATTGACGATGCTAAAGAGAGGTTTAAATTGTTTACGGGTATTGACTTAGCTGCAGGAGATAGTCAGTTCTTTTCTAAAAATGTTACCTATGATAATGCATATGATTATCTTAATTCACCTAACTATGGATTAAGAACTTCTGAAGTAGCATATAACATGTCAATGCAAGATGAAGTTAATAGTATGGTAGATGGATTAGCTGACCCAGAAAGTCAGGTAGTTATGAATAATGCAAATGTTAATAAAGATGGTGGAGATCAACAGATAGAATATTCAGCAATTGCAGTAAGAGGTAATCCATTGAAAGATGGAACTTATATATCACCATATGCGGTATAATTAAATGAGTAAAAATTACGCAACAGAGTTTAAAGTTATTCGGATGTCCTTGTATAAGGTAGGTGAAGAAGCAAAACCATATGTCAACCTTGCTGGTGATATGTGTAAGCAATTTCAATACTTTGAAGATATCATGTGGCCATCGTATGCTGCCACTATGGTAATACAAGATAATACAGAGAATATTATTTCTACAATGCCCATTCAGGGATTTGAAAGAGTTGTCGTTGAAGTTGATGATTTAACTGAAACTTCTGGTTCAAATAAAGGTAGATATACATATGATTTTCGTATATGGAATATTTCTAATAGAGTTGGAAATGAGAGAAAACAAACTTATACTTTAGGACTAATATCATATGAGGGGTTGCGTAATGAAGGAACTGTAATTAATAGACAGTTAACAGGTAATGTCTCTGAGATAGTGACAGAATTATTAACTAAGGATATGGAAATTTCTAGTACATCAATAGATGTAGAAAGATCAGTCACAAGTATGAAAATTCTTCCTACAAAGAAAACTCCATACACATTAATTAAATCATTTTTAAAGAAATCTATATCAGAAAAGATTGCGATTGCAACAGATGATTCAAAAGAAGAAACGACTGAGGTTGTTAGTGATGTAGTAGATTCTGAATCTCAAAAAGGATCTGGAACTGCTGGTTTTTTATTCTTTCAAACCAATAGGGGATTTGTGTTTAAATCTATTGATACTTTAATTTCTGATGCAAATCCAATTCAAGGAGATAAGTTTTTCTGGCAACCTGCTAAACTTAGTGATCCCTCTCTAAACAGAATACAAGAAATTGTATTTGGTCAAGAATTTGATATAATCAAAAGATTGAGAGAGGGTCATTACTCTTCTATCATGTGTGCTGTTGACATAAATACACTAACATACAAGGAGCAAGTTTATTCTCTTACGAACACATGGGATGATATGGAACATTTAGGTAGTCAAACAAAACTACCCGAAGGTCAACGTAAATTATCAAAAATTCCAACGAGAATAATGTCAACTATTCTTGACAATGAGGTCTGGAATCCAGATCCTAAAATCGCTTCTACCGAAAATGGTGGAGATGGTAGTCATCCTTATCAGGATTATCAATTAAATTATCTATCTCAAGGTCTTGCAAGAGCAGGTATATTGTTTAATCAACAATTAACTATATCTTTAACAGGACATCTTGAATTATGTGCGGGTGATAAAATTGAAATAAGAATTCCTGAACAAGCAGCAGAAGCTGTAAAAGGAGATTCTACTTACGATCCAGAACACAGTGGTACATACATGATTAAACAAGTAAATCATCAATTCAACATGACAGATAGCAGAAATGTATATACTGTGTTAGACTTGGTAAGAGATTCTCAAGGAATCAAAGATCAAGAAAGTATAGTAAAATAAGGAGAATATATGGAAAGTATAGAACAACATATTAAAAAAGATAAAGACATCTTAGATGATCCAACATCAAATCCTGCTGCCCGTAGACATGCAAAAGTAGAACTAGAAGAACTAGAAACTTATGCAGAACATCATAAAGATGAGATTGAAGCAGGTGATCATCATGACCCTAATGCTTTAGAATTGTTCTGTGAAATGCATCCAGACGAACCAGAGTGCCTAGTATATGACGATTGATTCTGCCCTAAATGAACTTTATCCAATTCATCAGATAGGATCTGATGGATTCCGATGGTGGATTGGACAAGTAGAAGATACTGAAGACCCTAAAACGTCTGGAAGATGTAAAGTAAGAATTGTAGGATTACATCCAAAAAATTGTAATTCTGTAGAGACTGAGGATTTGCCTTGGGCAATTTCTACATTTCCTGTGACAACACCACATATACCTGGTGCTTGTACTACAGTTTCAAATCAACTTAAGAAGGGAGTTTGGGTAATAGGATTTTTCCTTGACAATGAACAACAACATCCATGTATTATTGGATCTGTTGGTGGTGTTGCTCACTCAACAAATGTAGAGTTAGAAGCAGAAGATCCTTCAAAAGAATGTCAATCATTTACATCATTTCTTCCATACACAACAACTCCAGCTGATACATCAGCAGAAGAAACTGTTGAATATGATACTACTGATTCAGGTAATGTAACAACTGGTAAAAGACAAGAAGCTGATGATTCAACTGTAGTTATTCAAGGTAATCAAACTAATTTACAAGTTGCTCAAAATGGAGAAAATAGTAATGTAAATCCTGCTGGTACAAAAGTATGTGTAGAAAGACCAAGCACATGTAAAACTGATGTAAAATCTAAGTATACCAGATTGTTCTCTGAAATGTTATATGAGATTCAAAGAAATGATGGTAAGTTAGGAACATATCTTGTGGGTGAAATGTCTAGTGGCATATATGATCAGATAGACCTTGGTAGAGAATATGTTGATAAAGCAATTCTCATAATGAGAACATTTATTGCTAACATAAAAGGATTTGTTCTAGACAAAATTAAAGAAGCGTCAAAATGGATTACAAAATCACTTCTGAAACCTGATAAAAATGGAAGAGGACTGAATAAACTTACAGATGATATCAACAAAAAACTAAAAAAAGTTGGGTGTACAATGAAAGATCTTGCAACTCGTCTTGCTGAATGGTTGGAGAAGATTATTTTTGGTTATCTTTTCAATATCTACAAATCAGCAGCATGTCAACTTGATGAATTTATTCAAGGTCTATTAAATAAAATTCAATCATTGATGAATGATCTTCTTGAAAGTATTTTAGGACCATTACAAAATATTTTAGGTGCAATTGCTGCACCACTTAATATAATTGGAGAAGCAATTAATAAAGTATTAAATCTTCTTGGTATAGAATGTAATGGACCTGTTGAAAAATGTAATCCTAAAAAAACAATTTGTACTGATAATTCTGGTGATGATGGAGAAAATTTCCTTGATAGACTATTAGAGGATCTTAATAACTGGGGAACTGGTCAAGATTGGGCAACTTATACTTGTGATGATGTATATCAGGGAACTAAATTACGCAATACTAATATTGTATTTGTTGGTGGTATTCAAAAACCA
>Ga0310343_10001351_pt1 | contig 12486 bp, 19 predicted proteins | sample HC15DNA2025_MG_FD_203519 | JGI IMG/M metagenome (GOLD analysis project Ga0310343, IMG submission 203519) | Marine microbial communities from station ALOHA, North Pacific Subtropical Gyre - HC15-DNA-20-25_MG | ecosystem: Environmental > Aquatic > Marine > Oceanic | place: Pacific Ocean: North... | reverse complement strand
CTCCTGCTAGTGCAAATCATTTGTTGGTTTCACTTAACGGTGTTCTTCAGAAGCCTGGTGCTTCATTCAACGTATCTGGTTCACAGATTACATTCTCAAGTGCATTGACATCAAGTGACAACATTAATTTTATCATGGCATTAGGTAATGTTCTTGATGTTGGTACACCAACTGATGGCTCAGTTAATACTGGTAAACTTGCCGCTAGTGCAGTAACCATTGCAAAGATTGCTGGTAGTGGAACAAGAGACAACACTACATTCCTTCGTGGGGATGGTACTTTTGCTGAAGCTGGTGGTGGTAAAGTGTTGCAAATTGTTCACGCAACTCTTGGTACAACATCATCTCATGTTGTTACTGCAAATAACTTTGTAGACACTCCAATGACGGCAAGCATTACCCCTTCTGCCACATCAAGCAAAATTCTTGTTATGGGTCAGTTTTTGAGTGGTGGTGCTGGTGGTAATTTACCTAATGCACTTAGAGTAAAACAGGCAATTAGTGGTGGTGCGACTACTGAATTCAAAAAGCTTGGTCATGTGAACCGTACCAATAATATGGAAAACAACTGTACTCCTGTGGTTTGCAATTTTCTTTCAACCACAAACACAACATCAGCAATTACTTACACAGTTCAAATTACAAGGGTGGCAAACGGAACAGTTTACTTTAATGGTACTTATCAGTCAGGCAATAATGACACCTTTGAAAGTCATATGACATTAATGGAAATTGGAGCATAACTAATGCAACATGAAGCAATATATGCACTTTATAATAATGTAGTCTCAATCATTGGCGTGGGGTCTGATGCAGTTGCTAAAGACAATAAAGGAAACTTAGTGTCTTGGGATGCAACAAAAGTAAGTGCTAAACAAAAAGAATTACAAGAAGCAGATGATTTGCGTTTACTTAGAGTAGAACGCAATAATAAACTTACGCTGTCAGATTGGACACAGAGTAGAGATGTTACCCTTTCAAATGATGCAGATTGGAAAACATATAGACAAGCACTTCGTGATATAACTAAAACATACAAAACACTTGATGATGTCAAGTGGCCTGAGGAGCCATCATGAGTATAGTAAGATTAGGTGCAAAAGCGATTGACACATCAGACCCAGTATTAGGTCAAGTTCTTGCGTCAGCAGAAGGTGTTTCTCTTGGTAGTAGAAATATAATTATCAATGGCGATATGCGAATAGCTCAAAGAGGAACGTCTGCTACAGGTGTTACATCGTCAGATTATTATACCATAGATAGATGGAAGAATACTCAAAGCAATGATGCAACACTTACAATTTCTCAAGTAACAGATGCTCCTGCTAATACAGGACTAGTGCATTCGTATAAAGTAGATGTAACAACAGCAGATACTTCTATTGCGGCTACTCAGTACCAACACATTCAACATACACCCGAAGCTCTCAATTGTCAACATCTCATGTATGGAACTGTTAACGCTAAAACTATAACATTATCATTTTATGTAAAATCTAATAAAACAGGAACTTATGGATTTTGTTTATCAAAAGTTGATACAACTAGATATGACTATGTTGCTGAGTATACAATCAATGCAGCTAATACTTGGGAAAGAAAAATAATTACAATAGTACCAGACAGTAACATTAAAGCATCTGGTGGTGCGATTGCTAATGACAATGGAATAGGTTTTAGAATGAAATGGATTTTGGCTTCTGGTACTGATAGACAGGGTACAGCTAATACATGGCACTCAGCAAATCCTAAAGACACCACATCTAATCAAGTAAACTTTTTAGATAATACAGCTAATGAATTTTTCTTGACAGGTTGTCAATTAGAGGTAGGCACAGAGGCAACAGAATTTGAACATACAAATTTTTCAGAAGAACTTAGAAAATGTCAGAGGTATTTCTATTTGATAGATGCAACAGCTAGTGCAGGCGATGAAAACTCTCCTATAGTGAGAGAAAGTGCTACACAAGCTGCTCTAACTTACTTCTTACCTACGAATATGAGAAGCACACCTTCAGTAGAAGGGTCAAACTATGGTCGAATAGTTGGTTACACTACTTCATTTGGTGCAGCTGCAACTGCAACTGTTACAAATATGACTGTTAGAACAAATATTAATGACGGACAAAAAATCGACTTGAATCTTACACATGGTTCGTTTGCTGGCGGAAGAGTTTTTTCTCATCATGACAGAAACGCTCAGGCAGGTGTAATGGGGCTTGATGCAGAGTTGTAGGAGTTATTATGGAAATTAAAAACGCTAAATATGTAGAAGATAAAGATGGTAATAAAATAGGAATTTCATGCACCTTTGGTGATAAGGTTATATCTGCCCCTATACACGCATCAAATCGTCACTATGAAGAAATAATGAGACAAGTTGAGGCAGGCACTATAACAATCAAAGATGCAGACTAAATAGAATAAAGAGGAAACACGATGCCATTATCAAGACTTACAGGAAATGCAATTGAAGACGGTACTATTACTACCGCTGACCTTGCCGATAATGCAGTTAATTCTGCAAAGATTGGTGTTGACGTTATTGCTGCAGAAGACCTTGCAAATAATGCTATTACAACCGCTGAAATTACAGACGGTGCTATTACTCAAGCAAAATTAAATGCTAATGTTGCGTTGGGTCAAGGATATTATATTTCAAAAGATGGTAGTGTAGTTGGAAATGCAAACGGTAGAGATAGTTTATTTCGTGTAAATCTAAACGCAACTACTGGTAACGTAACAATTGCTGCTAACAACAATGCCTCTGTTACGGGCCCATTGACAATCGCAAATGGTACAACACTTGCCATTACGAACACTGGAAGGTTAGCAATCATATGAGTACGTTATCAGTAGACTCTATTAACGGGCAAACAGTTGCAAGTAAGGTTTCAATTCCTGGCCATATTGTAGGCGCACAGGTTAGTCAAATTACGACAAACTCTTCAAGAGCAAGCGCACAAAGTTTTGCTGATGATTTTGTTTTTACAAATTACACACCAAAATTAACAACAAGTACAGTTATTATACAGGGTGTTGCTAACTTTGACAGTGATAATACAAGATACTGTCGATACAGATGGGTCATTAATGGTGCAAATTTTCTTTCAACAGGAACGGCGACTCCAGTGTACACTCATCAATTTTATAGTAATACATCAATGAATAATTATGGGTATATGCCATCAACAATTATTACTAGTGTAAGTAATACAGATGGTAGTGCTATTACTGTTAAATGTCAAGGCGCAACAAATGCTGGAACTTTATATTTAAATAGGTCGGCAGGTGACAATCAAGCAGGTTCGCCTTCATCCGTATTGTATTTAGAAATAGCACCATAGGAATAAGATATGAGTACATTAAGTGTAACAAATATTAAAGCTGCTGATGGAACTTCTGGTTTATCAATTGCAAACAGCACTGGTATTATCTCTCCAACAAAACCTTTAGTTAATCCAGCTTTATTTCAAGTACAAGCATTGGATGTTGACCAAAGTTATACCCAATCGGCACTTGTAAAGGTACAATTCAATTCGGTTGATTTGGATACTGGAAGTTATTGGGATTCTTCAAACAACTATTATAGACCACAAATCGCTGGTTGGTATATGTTTGGTGGTACTTTAAGAGTTAACTTTGCTAGCGCTGTTACACTTATTGGCATGAGAATAGTAAAAAATGCCTCGTATACGCCTGCAGGCGAGCAACTTGTGGTGCAATACCAAGTAGGTTCTGATTCTTTTACTAATGGTGAATATCCACTTCCCACTGGTATGTTACAATTAAACGGTTCTTCTGATTATGTGGAGTTGCAATTTCAATCTGAAGAAGCTGCTACATTAAACGAAGCAACCACCAGACCATCACACTTTTGGGGTATGTTGGTTCATCCAACTTAGGATAAAGATATGAGTACATTAAAAGTCGGAACAATTCAAGACCACGCAAATTCAAATAACGCATTACTTATTGATAGTAGTGGTCGTGTCACTGCACCAGCTAACCCAAAGTTTGGTGTTCGTTTAGGAACTACAACTGGTAATAATGATTATACTACTCCGGCGAATATTCCTAATTATGATGTTCCACTTGATACAGAGGATTTTGATATCGGTGGGTGTATGTCGATAGCAGGAAGTGTTGCTACATTCACCTCACCAATAACAGGTTATTATCAATTTAACTTAACTGTTATATTTCAAAGCGGTGGCAACTCAACACACGTTAACACTTTTTTTGATGTAAACGGTACGCTAACTGACACCTTGGCTGATAATCATTATCGTGTTATCACAGACCCAGAAGGTGGAGGGTATCATACCCTTACACAGAGCGCTTTAATAAATGTACCATCTGGTCAAACAGTGAAACCAAAACTTTATGTCGCCACTGATACTACTGTTGCTATTCGCAGGGGCACTCGTTTTCAAGGATTTTTAGTTCCATAACTCCAACGCACTTTCCTTATAAATAGATAAAAGGAGACTGTGTGAATGGCGTCTATTACAAATATATTTATTGACCAAGGTGCAACTTTTTCAAAGACAATAACAGTCAAAGACACAAGTGGTAATGCACTAAATTTAACAGGATTTACTGCGATTGCACAGATACGCAAATCGCCCTCATCCTCTACGTCTGTTAGTTTTTCTGTGGCATTTGCTGCTGATAGAACTACAGGTCAACTCACAATATCCCTTACATCAACACAAACGGCCGCTCTTGAAGCAGGACGTTATAATTATGATGTTCTCATAACAGCATCTGGTGGAGATAAGACTAGAGCTGTAGAAGGTATAGCAAATGTTAACGCAAGTGTCTCAAGGTAAGGAAGAATAATATGGCAAATCCAAATTCAAGAGCAAACCTAAAAGAATATTGTCTTAGAACTCTTGGTAAGCCTGTGATTGAAATAAATGTCGATGATGACCAAGTAGAGGACAGAATTGACGAATCGTTACAATACTTTGCTCAATACCACTACGATGGTGTGGAGAGGATGTATTTAAAACATCAAATCACACAGGCAGAAATCGACAGGGCCGCAACCAATACTTCGGTAACTGCAACAGATACGGTAGATAACTCAATCACTGCAACATGGTTAGAAGGTAAGGGGTTTATACCTATACCAGATAGTGTGTTATCTGTTGTAAAAGTATTTGACTTTACTGATAAAGCAAATCTGAATTTGTTTGATGTTCGTTATCAGTTAAGATTAAATGACCTATACGATTTCTCAAGTACTTCAGTATTGCATTATCAAATGACCATGCAACACCTAGATTTTCTTGACCATATTCTTGTTGGAGAAAAACCAATCCGTTTTAATCAACACCAAAACAGATTATACATAGACATGGATTGGGGTAACGATGTAACTGCTGGTGAGTTTATCATCATTGAGTGTTATAGAAAATTAGACCCAACCACATATACAGATGTTTTTAACGACATCTATTTAAAAAGATATACGACTGCACTTATTAAAAGACAGTGGGGTGCAAACCTCTCTAAGTTTGAAGGTGTGCAGATGTTGGGTGGTGTAACATTAAATGGTGCTGCAATCTTTGAACAAGCAAATGCAGATATCGAAAAACTAGAAGAACAAATCCAACTTGCATATGAGTTGCCACCAGATTATATGATGGGTTAATACTATGCCAACAAACGTATATTTCGATACAGGTACGAAACCAGAACAACATCTCTATGAAGACTTAATGATAGAGCAGTTGAAGATTTATGGTCAAGACGTATACTACATTCCAAGAACTCTTGTGAAGGAAGATGAGTTATTGGGTGAGGACGCATTGTCTAAATTTGACGATGCATATCTAATTGAAATGTATTTTGAGAACGCAGAGGGTTATGAAGGTGAAAAAGAAATCATGACCAAGTTTGGTCTTGAGATGAGAGATGAAGCAACCTTTGTTGTTGCAAAAAGAAGATTTGAACAACTTGTATCTGGTGATACGAATCTAATCGTGAAGACCAGACCAAATGAAGGTGACCTTGTTTACTTTCCAAAAGTCAAGAAGATATTTGAGATAACCTTTGTAGACCATGATGACCCATTCTATCAAGTTCACAATGTACCAGCATTCAAACTAAAAGTCAAGACCTTTGAATACAGTTCAGAAGATATGGATACTGGTATTGCAGAGATTGATGCAATTGAAACAGATAACTCACTTGATGCTGGATTGCATCAGTTGTCTATGGAAGATGGTACAGGTTCAATCCTGTCAGAAACAGGACACTATATAATACTAGAAACTTATAAAGTTGACACCATTGATGAAAATGCAATGAATGATTTCTTTGAAACCGCCGATGATACAGTTTTAGACTTTACGGAGTCTAATCCATTCGGTGATATTGGAAGGTTAGGATAATATGTTAGGACAACAATTTTACCATGAAACAATGCGAAAGGTTGTCGTTGCCTTTGGTACAATGTTTAACAACATTCAGTTAGTAAGAACTAACAATGCTGGAGAAGTAACGCAAACGATGAAAGTTCCTCTTGCGTATGGCCCAAAAAATAAGTGGTTAGCAAGACTTAGAGAAGACCCCAATCTTACTAAAAAGGTTGCGGTTACTTTGCCTCGTATTGGTTTTGAGATTGCAAACATATCATATGACCCAGCAAGAAAACTAAACTCAATACAAAAATTTAAAAAAGTAAATTCATCCTCTGATGGTAAAAGTATGAGTCAACAGTATATGCCTGTACCATACAACATGGACTTTGAGTTATTTGTAATGGCAAAGAACTCTGACGATGCATTACAGATTGTTGAACAGATTCTTCCATTCTTCCAACCAGATTATACTGTAACACTTAACGATAACTCTACGATGGGTACAACAAGAGATGTACCAATTGTGTTGACTAATGTTAATTATTCAGATGAGTATGAAGGTGATTTTGTAACAAGACGTAGTATTATCTATACACTATCATTCACTTCTAAGTTTTATCTTTACGGGCCTGTCACTGACCAGAAGGTTATTAAGACAGTTCAAGTTGACCAGTACACAGATATGCCTCTCACTGCACCTAAGAGAGAACAGAGATATTCTGTTACACCAAATCCAGCAAGTGCAGATGCAGACGATGATTTTGGATTTAATGAAACAACCTCATTCTTCCAAGACGCAAAGAACTATGATGAAACAACTGGTACAGACAAAGATGATGCATAAATACTATAAAGGATTAAGATATGGCAATTAGACAAGTAGTTTCTCGCTCAATCGCAGACGGCACAATCGCAACTGCTGACATTGCAGATAGTGCTGTGACTACAGCAAAGACCAGTGGTCTTACTGCTGGTGAAGGTTTTTATCAAGGTGAGAATGGTTCAACTTCACAAACATCTAAAAAGGGTGATATTTTTCGTGTGAATGAATCGACTCTAAACACTAGTGTGACTATTGCAGCTGGTGATAATGCATCATGTTCTGGGCCTTTAACTGTATCAACATCTGGAACTGTAAATCTTACAGTCAATGGAAATCTGACGATTATATAGGGGATAGAGAATGGCATCAACATTATCAGTAGATAATATTCAAGGTTCTGCATCAGCAAACACAATAGACATGAGTGGTGTCACTAATTTACATCCACCTGCTGGAATGGTGATTCAAGTAGTTCATGGTAAACTTACAGGACAAGTTGCTACAACTGGTGTCAATGGTTCTGCATACATAGTTGATATTGGATTAAACGCAACCATTACTCCAAAATTTGCAAACAGTAGAATTAAAATTGACGTTACCACATATGTCGGCGCTGACCAAACAAATGCATCTGGTTATATTCAGTCATACATGATATACAAAGCAGGCTCTGGATTAACTGATACATTTGGTAATGGTGTTGGTGGTAGAAGACCAGTTACAGGTTTCATTAATATGTATGATGCTTCTGCCGCTTCAGCAACAAATCACGCCTTAGGTTTTTTGGGTGGTACACATTTTGATACAAATGTGGGTACTACTAATGCAACACAATATTCAATTCATATGAGAAGTTACTCAGGCGGCCCTATTGTCTATGTTAATAGAAGTCAACAGTTTCAAGATGGTGATTTAGACTATGACCCAACTCCTCAGAGTACGATAACACTTACGGAGATAGCAGTATGAGTTCTTTATTCGTAAATAATATTAAACATACTGGTGGAACTACGACACAAACAAACACAAGTTCTGGTGCGGTGTTGATGCCAAATGTGCCTTTTTGTAGATTTACTATTACAGGTGCAACCCCAGCAATATCTTCGATTGACACTGTACCAATAACGCTATCTAATGCAAGAGGAATTAGTAGTCCAGCAACTAATCAATTTACTGTTTCTCAAACTGGTATCTACAGGTGGGAAGGTTCTTGTAGAATTTCAGCTGTAGGAACTTTAAATTATTGTTGGATAGCATTAAAGGATGTAACAAACAATAGATATCATAACGCTTCAACAATCAATGGTGGAACTTTTGATACAGGAGTTATACCTTATAAATTAGATGCTCCCAATTCACAGAATAATTTTGTAACTATGGATTTTAGTCATATATATCAGTTAGAATCTAGTAACAATTATAGCTTTGAGGTATCATATTCTGGTGGTTCTAGTGATTGGAAGTTAGTTCAACAACAATCAGAATTTACATTGATTTTAGTAGGATAGAGTAAAAATGGCATCAACATTAAAAGTAAATACAATCGCACATAGTGGTGGCACTAATGCAATGACTATTGATAGTAGTGGTAATGCTACATTTGCCCAACGTGTTCTGCACCCACAATTACCTATCGCTAGTGTAACTTTAACTACTGCCAACACACAAGATGCATCTAATCCTTACACTACAACTGGAGCAGATATATTGTTTGATAAAGTGACAATAAATAGGGGTTCTGTTTATAATACATCCAATGGTCGATTTACTGCTCCAATAACTGGATTATATAAGTTTACTTACAATCTCTTGAAAGATGATGACACCGCTGCAAATGTTACTTACGTCTATGTATGGAAAAATGGCGCTGAATATCAGGAAGCTGGCGGCTCAGGATATACTCAATCTACTGGTCAATATGGTATGATAAGTATGTCAACTTTAGTTAGTTTAAATGCAACTGAATATATAACACTCCGATTGACAGGCGGTGGGTTGTATCTAAATGCTGATGGAAGATATCATGGGGTAATTTTTGAGTTGGTAGGATAGTGAGGAGAAAGTAAATGGCAACAGTGACAGACGCATTAAAATCATTGAATATTGATGATTGGTATCTTCGTGGTGACCCACAGAATGAAGATGAATTTAACGATTGTTTTTCTAAAATAACTGGCACAGATTCAGATGGTAATGTTATTTTGTCTAGTGAACCAGATAAGTGGGATGTAACTTGGAAGCAAATATCTGATGAAATGAAAAAACTACAAGATGCAGAACCAATGATAGAACTTCGTAGACAAAGAGATGCCAAACTTGCAGAAACAGATTTCTATGCACTTTCTGACGTAACCATGTCAGATGATATGAAAACATATCGTCAAGAACTTCGTGACTTGCCGTCAAAATCTAAAGATGTTGCTTTTGATAATGGCCCATTTAAATTGAAGAATGTAACTTGGCCAAAGAAACCAGAATAGGTTTATCATGCGTAATTCAGATGATGTATTAGATAACGTGTTAGGAATTACAGATGTTGTGGAAACAAAAACATCTCAAGTAACTTTACCAGAGGTTACTCCGCCACCAACCACATCTGAAGATGCAGACAATGATTATAAATATCAGAGAGAAAACTTTTATCGTCTGGTAGAAAGAGGACAGGATGCAATTGATGGAATTCTTGAACTTGCAAAGGAGAGTGAACATCCAAGGTCTTATGAGGTTGCTGGACAGTTAATTAAGAATGTCGCAGATGTAACGGAGAAACTTGGTGACCTTCAAGAGAAGATGAAGAAACTCAAAGAAGTTCCAAACTCCGCACCAAAGAATGTAACAAATGCGTTGTTTGTCGGTTCAACTGCTGAACTACAAAAAATGTTAAAGGGAAACTAATATGCCAGCATTAACACAAATAGGAACAAGTGGTATCAAAGATAATGCAATCACCACTGTAAAAATTGTAGACGGTACAATTGTAGCTGCTGACCTTGCTGATGGTGCAGTAACGACTGCAAAACTTGCCAACAATGCGGTAACAGATGATAAATCAACCATAACCGTTTCCCCTGCCGCAATCTCAGACCAAGCAAATACATCTACTGGTTATTTTGACATTCCATCTGGAACAACTGCACAACGTCCATCATCACCAAATAGTGGTTATATTAGATTGAATACAACTATTGGTTCTCTTGAGTTTTGGAACAATGGAAGTTGGTCGCAAACAAATTATGTTCCAACAATAAATTCAATTACTGGCACTATTCTCTCTGGTGTTGCAGGCAATCTAACAATAGCAGTTACAAACTATACTGCTACTATGGATGTAGTTTATAAAGAAGGTGCAACAACTCTTGCCACAACAGCAGGGGTCAATTTTAGTAGTGGGTCTGCAACTGTTGCTATTCCAGCAAATGTTTACGGTCAATCCACAGGAGACACAATTACGATAAGTGTAGTTGATAATCTTGGAGTACCATCTATTAACAGTATTAATAAAACCATTGCTGTTGAAGCAACAGGTGGTACAATTACACGTTCTGGTGGTAAAACAATTCATTCATTTACATCATCTGGAACTTTCACTATTCCATCAGGTTCTACTTTTAGTTGCGACATACTTGTTGTTGCTGGTGGTGGTGGTGGAAACCCTGCTGGTGGTGGAGGCGGCGGCGGTGGTGCTGGTGGTTTCCGTAAGTTTACTTCTCAATCACTAGGTGCAGGCGCAAGAACAGTGACTATTGGTGCTGGTGGTGCTGCAAGAACTGGAACTTATGTTACAGCAACTAATAAAGGTAATACATCAAAGTTTGATGATGGTGGCGGTGGTGAGATTGCTGCCACTGGTGGTGGAGGCGGTAAATCTGACTCTACGTCAGGCGCAGTAAACACTGGTGGTTCTGGTGGTGGTGGTTCTGGTGGTCATATGACTGCTGGTGGCACAGGTAATGAAGGTGGATATACACCACCAGAAGGTAATAATGGTGGTAACGGTTCAGGCTCAGCCTATGCAGGCGGCGGCGGTGGAGGTGCTGGTGCTGTTGGTGCTAACGGTGCTGCTCCAGTAGGAGGCGCTGGTGGTGTAGGAGTCTCTGATAGTATTACTGGTAGTGCTGTATTCTACGCTGGTGGCGGTGGTGGTGGCGGTATCAATAGTGGTGGTACAGCTGCAGGCGGTAACGGCGGTGGCGGTGCTGGTAGTAGTGTGAATAGTGGAACATCAACTGCTGCGACAGCTAATACTGGTGGCGGCGGTGGCGGAGGCCCAGGCGGTGGTAACAGCACTAGTGGTGCTGGTGGTTCTGGCATTGTTATTATTAGTTACACACCATAGGAGATATAGATAATGGCACATTTTGCAAAAGTAGAAAAAGGTATCGTTGTACAAGTCATTGTGGCAGAGCAAAGTCATGTTGATACTCTGGATGGCGATTGGGTACAAACTTCTTACAATACTTTAGGGGGTAAAACAAATAGCATTGTTAGTAAACCGTTGCGTAAAAACTTTGCTGGTATCGGTAGTGTTTACGATAAAGATAGAGATGCTTTCTATGACCCACAACCTTTTAAAAGTTGGACACTAAATGAAGATACTTGTTTATGGGAACCGCCAGTAAAATATCCAGATAGTCCGCCCGATAAAGGAAATTGGCAGTGGAATGAAGATAAAAAAAGCTGGGAAACAGACTGGCGTTAATCTGAATAAATAATTGCATGACTGATGCAAACCACTATCTAGGAAATCCCCTACTAAAGAAAGCAAATGTTCCTGTTGAATGGACACAGGAACAGATTCTTGAATACAAGAAATGCATGGAAGACCCTATGCACTTCTGTATTAAATACATCAAGATTGTTTCTTTGGATGAGGGATTGATTCCTTTCGATATGTTTCCATTTCAAAAAGAGATGGTTGGAACAATTCACAACAACAGATTTACGATATGTAAGTTGCCCAGACAGTCTGGTAAAACAACAACTATTGTATCCTATATTCTACACTATGTTCTATTTAATCCCAACATGAATGTTGCTATTCTTGCAAACAAGGCTGCAACCGCAAGAGATATCTTGTCACGTTTACAACTTGCATATGAGAATCTACCCAAATGGTTACAGCAAGGAGTGATGTCTTGGAATAAAGGTTCACTAGACTTAGAGAATGGGTCACGCATTGTTGCGTCATCCACATCTTCTAGTGCAGTTCGTGGTGGTTCATACAACCTAATATTCTTGGATGAGTTTGCCTTCGTACCGCACAATGTCGCAGAGGACTTCTTTAGTTCT
>Ga0310343_10001350_pt1 | contig 12487 bp, 11 predicted proteins | sample HC15DNA2025_MG_FD_203519 | JGI IMG/M metagenome (GOLD analysis project Ga0310343, IMG submission 203519) | Marine microbial communities from station ALOHA, North Pacific Subtropical Gyre - HC15-DNA-20-25_MG | ecosystem: Environmental > Aquatic > Marine > Oceanic | place: Pacific Ocean: North... | reverse complement strand
TTAAGTTAAGTAAAGAATTCAATCAAAATATTGATAAAGTAAAAAAAATTAACATTTTTACACATGAACCTGCAATTAGGATAATCGCAAATAAAGATAATTTATCTAACGCATCTGATAGGGATCACAGTCTTGAATATATGGTGTCAGCTGCTCTTCTTTTTGGAGAATTAAAATATGAAATGTACGGAAACGATTTCTCTGGATTAAACAAAATAGAAAGTTTAAGAAAAAAAATTGTTGTTAGTGAAGACTCAAATTTTACTAAAAATTACTATGAATTTTCAAAGAGACACATATCAAATTCCATAGAAATTGTTTATGATGATAATTCCACTTCTGAAAAAATCACCATTGAAAATCCTATAGGGCATCCATCGAGAAGAGAGGAAGCCATTCCACTATTAAAAGAAAAATTCATAAGAAATGTTCAAAACGTTCTTTCTTTAGAAAAATCAATGTCATTATGGGAACAGGTTATCAATTTAGAAAAAGATGACGAATTAACTAAATTCTTCAATATCCTACAAGATGATGAATGAAATATTCCTTCTTGTTGGGGGAGAGGCAACTAGGCTTCAACCATTATCTAATGGAATTCCAAAAGCACTTCTAACAATAAGAGGTGAAAAGATAATTGATAAGATAATCACTCAGTTTTCACAATTTTCTGACTTTACATTTAATCTAATTTGTTCTGAAAAGCATAGACAGCATTGGAATGATTATGAAGTGTCAACAAGCAACAATATAAATCTATTATTTGAGCAAAAAAAATTAGACACAGCTGGTTATATCATTGAAAATATTCAAACGATGCCTAATAAATTTCTATGCATGAACGGAGACCTTTTATTAGACGTTGATTTAGAAAATTTCATTGATTCAGCTCGTAGCTGTACAAACTCATTAATTGGTTCATTTGAAGTTGAAAATCCATCAAGATTTGGAGTTTTAAAAGTAAATGAAAAAATGGAGGTCGAAGCTTTCATAGAAAAGCCAGAGGATGACAGATTTGGAAATAAAATTAGCTTAGGACTCTATCACCTTTTCAAAAAAGATATTATATCCATCCTTTCTTCGCTTGATGTTCCATGCTCTTTTGAACGAGATGTATTTCCTCGACTGTCAACAAATCAATTGTTGAATACGTATACCGTCAAAGGAAACATGATTGACGTTGGAACTAGAGAGGCATTTATTCAAGCCCACATTTATGATGGTGAAGAAAATTGGATATCTTCAAACGATACAAGAATAAATCAAGATTCAATTATTAAAAACAGTGTAATTTTGGATGGTTGCAAAATTGGTGAAAACGTTGTAATCGAAAATTCAATTATTTCCAATAATTCCACAATTGAAAGTGGAAGTATAATTAAAAATGAAATAGTTAGAACAAATTAAAAAAATGAAAATTTTAATTACAGGTGGAGCAGGTTTTATTGGCTCACACTTATTAGAAGAACTTTTAACATCTGATAATGAAATATTGGTATTTGATAACTTCTTAACTGGAAAAAAAGAAAATATTGAATTCCATGGTAATTTTAAATTAATTGAAGATGATTTTGGAACTAAAAATTCATTAAATTTAATTAAAGAATTCAATCCTCAAATTTGTTTTCACTTGGCAGCCCAATCTTCTGTTGTAGTTTCTGTAGATGACCCACTACTTGATTTTGAGCATAACATCTTACAACCAGTCCAACTTATAAAAACTTTACTAAGCACTGATTGTAGTAAATTCGTTTTTACCTCTTCAGGTGGAACTATATTTGGCGAGCCAAGCATTATACCAACTGGCGAAGAAGATTTTGCAGGTGAACCTGAGTCACCATATGGTATTGGTAAAAAGAAGTTAAACGAAATTATCACAAGTATGACAATTAATACACATTTGTCATATTCAATTTTGAACCTCTCAAATGTTTACGGACCACGTCAGGATCCACACGGAGAAGCAGGAGTAGTATCTATATTTTCTAATAAAATTTTAAAGAATGAAAAACCAATTATTTATGGCGACGGAGAACAAACAAGAGACTATGTATATGTAAAAGATGTTGTAAATGCATTAATTTTATCTTCAAAGATTGACTCCAATTTATTTCTTAATATCGGGACGGGGAAAGAGACATCGGTAAATCAATTGTTAGAAACGATAAAATCTGAATTTGCATCTGATATAGAACCAACATATAAGGAGTCAAGAAAAGGTGAACTTCTACGAAGTGTTTTGAATAGTTCTAAGGCACGAAAAGAGTTAAATTGGGAATCTCAATTTTCATTAAATAAGGGCATAAAAGAAGTAGTACGTTGGTTAAAAACTTAAAGAAAAAAATCTTCTTGATCGTCTCTAATTAGTAACTCAGCATTTTTATTTGAGGATTCATATTTAAGCCCCCTAATGATAGCTATTGGAATATCAATCGACTTTTCCATAACTAATTCTGCAGCACTAGCAATTTCGTCAATTGTTGCAATTTCTGTTGCAAATAGTTCGTTGTTAAAGGAGTCGTATTTTCCAATATAATTTGTAATAGGAGAAATGCCAGATGACCCTATTGCAAAATTAACCTGACCTTTTCTCCATGCTCTTCCAAATGTATCAGAAATCACTACAGCTACTGTTTTTCCACTTGAAGTTTCTATTTGACTTCTAAATTTATGAGCTGATTTATTTGGATCTTCGGGTAAAAGAAGAGCTTTGTTTTTCTCAATATTAGATTTATCTATTCCTGCATTTGCACATATGAAACCGTGTTTTGTTTTTGCAATTATTAAATCCCCACGTTTTCTAATAATTTGTTTCGTTTCACTTTTAATTAAATCTTCAAATTCATATTTATTTAAGTCTCTTTCCATACCTTCACTCTTTGAAACAATTTTTTGTGTAATTACAAATATGTCATTATCTTTAATCTCATTTCCTGACTTGTTAATCAGGTCAAAAGTCATCGAAGCTAGGTCATCACCTTTTTTGACCTCGGGCAATCCTTTTATTGGAATAATTGAGATTTCATTCATAGCTTAGTAATTTTGTAGCTAATTTCTTTGAATCTTCAATTGTTGTAAATAGAATGTTCTCTTCGTAAGTATTGCTTAAATTATCAGAATCCCCAAAATGTACAATATATTTGCTAGCTATATTTTTATAGAATTTCTTAATTCCTTTAATATCTGCTGTGAGACCCATATCTATAAAGTTTTTCTTCGAAGGTCCTTTTATGGCATTGCTATTAATAAATGGGCTGATAACTATAACATTATCATGTTGAATTAATGCATCTTTTATTTTTCTTAGAGACAAAATTGGACCAATTGACAAATAAGGATTAGAAGGGCCAATGATAATCGTATCGCTTTCTCTAATAGTTCTTATTAGTTTGCTACTAACTTTTGCTTGATTTGATCCATTATATGTAATATTTTTTAATCTTGGTTTTCCCTTTTTTTGGACAAAATAGTTTTGAAAATCAAGCCTCTCTCCCTGTTTTGTAATTAATTTTGTACTTACCTTGTCATCAGTCATTGGAATAATTTCACAAAGAATATTGAATTCAGATTTTATTTCATTAGTAATTTCTGTCAAAGTTTTTCCCTCATGCAACATTTGGTTTCTAAACAGATTGGTAGCCAAATCTTTATCGCCAATCATGAAATTGGTATTTAAAAATTTATTTAAATATTCATGAACTGTAAATTTATCTTTTTTTATTCCCCATCCAAATTCACCTTCAATTCCAGCTAGACCATATATTACAGTATCTATATCTGGAGATAGTGATACACCATTAATATATTCGTCATCACCAGTGTTAACAATTATTGAGAGTTTAATCGAACCTACACCACCGATTAAATATGTAACTTTTTTCAATTTTAAGAACCTATTATTTCTGACCTTTCAACTAACATTTTAATAATGATAGATAAAGATATTCTAGAAGGTTTAGCTGAACTAAACGAAACAGACTTAAAGAGAATAAAGCTTCTAGTTGATAATAAATTAAATCTTCATAAAGATATTAACGTCTCATATAGGTCAAAAAATATTAAATGCGGTAAAGAATCATGCCAAAAATGTCCACACGGTCCATATTGGTATGCTGAATGGACAGAAAATGGAAAAAGAAGAACAAAATACTTGGGAAAAACCTTAAGTGAAGTATAACTTTAAATCAAATAACATTGCGATTGTATTTCCTTTCGCAATACTCTTAATATTCTTAAGAATTGATTTAATATTTCTTAATACACTCCCAACAGGTGGTGATATGGGCGCTCATATCGTACCAACTAAATTTTTTGTTGAAGAGCTTTTTTACAATTTTAAAATTAGTGGCTGGTCGAAGGATTGGTTTACAGGCTACCCAGCGTATTATTTTTATTTTCCATTACCACCATCTATTGTTGCAATTTTAAATCTTATTCTTCCTTTCAATATCTCATTTAAAATTATGGTGCTAATCGCCTTAGTTCTCCTAGTAATTTCAATAGAAAAGTTAATAAATTTGAAAATTGGTACTTTATCTTATATTGGGTTTGCTGGAGGATTATTATATTTGTTGACTGAGTCTTTTACTATCTTTGGAGGCAATCTAGCATCATCTCTTGCTGGTCAGTATTCATTTACATATTCTCTAGCATTTGCAAATTTATCAATTTATTACATACGTAATAACTTGATAAAGCTTTCGGTCATTAAAGGGTCTGTATTATTGGGATTATCTTTGCTTTCACACATAATTCCATTTTTGATCTATGCACCAATATTTTTAATTTATTTTTTGTCTTCAAAATCTATAAATCTTGAAAAATTAGTTGGGTTATTGATTTTTTTGTTTCTAACTTTGCGCTTTTCTATCTCTTTGTTTCTGAATCTAGAATTTACAACAAATATGACATACTCTCCTTACACAAAAATCAAAGATTTAATAAAGCCTGATGTCCTTCCTTTTGCAATTGGAATATTTTCTTATGCAATTTTCGCAGCAGGAAAAAATTTAAAACATATATTTTTAACAACTGAAATGTACTTAATTTTCGCATCGACATTGTTATTTTTTTACGGTCCAGAGGGTGCTTTGTGGAATGGAAGATTGGTACCTTTTTTTAACTTAGGTCTAATAATCCTATTTTTCAAAATCATTGATGAGACAATGGACTTACTAACTGCAAAAATACAAGGAAAATATTTAATTATTTTCTTTTATCTAATTTGTTCAGCATTCTTTGTTTTTAACTATGTTCAAAAATGGCAGGAGAGGTATGCAGTTACTGTTTATTTTATTTCTTTTATAATTTTGCTTTCATTCATAGTTGCTATTTATAAGCCTAAATATGGATTAGGAATAACATTAATTGCATTAGTTCTATCATCAGTCAATTTCTTACCACATTGGTTGAATTGGAATTTTACTGGGTATGATCAAAAAGATGACTGGAGTGATATAACAAATTTATACTCTGGACTTAACCAACTTGAGCCCGGGAGGATAATGTGGGAGCCTAATTCAGATCTAAACAAATATGGTACACCTATGGTCTTAATGACAATTCCTATGTTTACAAACCATGAAAGTGTAGAAGGTCTTTATTTCGATTCAAGCATTACCACCCCTTTTCATTTTGTGACTGTGTCTGGCTTAGCAGAAAGTCCATCAAACCCAGTAGGAGGATTAAGTTATATAAATGGGGATTTTGATAGAGGAGTAAGATACATGAAAGAGTTAGGAGTAGATTATTTTATTTCTTATACTGAGTCGATTACAGACAAAGCAATAATGTCAGATGAGTTAGAGCATTTATTCCAAAGCTCACCATTTACAGTATTTAAAATTTATTCTGACAAGGTTCAAGTTGTTGATGCTGAATTAGTAAATTTTACTAATCCAGAACTGCTTGACAGGATTTCTAATTCCGTATTTAAACAAGCAAAAACTGATAGTTTTTTTAGTCTTGCAATGAAAGAGTTCAAACTAGATAACAAAAAAAGAATTATTGAAGGAATCAATTTTGAGGAATCTCAAATTCTAAACAGAAATCCCGACAAAAAAAGTGAAATTAATAATGTCAGAATTTCAAATAACAGAATAACTTTTGAGACAGAACACCCTAATGAACTTCATATTGTAAAAGTATCATATTTTCCAAATTGGAAAATAGAAAATGGTTCTGGCCCATATAGATTGTCACCATCATTTATGGGAGTTATTCCCCATTCGAACGAAGTAAGCATAACATTCGAAAATACATCTTTAGAAAAATCCTTAAACATTATTTCAATATTCATTTTTTTAATTTCAGCATATCTTTTAGTATTTAGAATTAACAAATATGCTAAATAATCTCATTAATAAAATCACAAAAAGTGACAGCTCATTTGCTGAATTATTCAGAACGTATATTGTTGGGGCATTTAATTTAATATTCGGTCTTTTTTTGAATTACATTTTTCAATTTTTAATTTTAACTATGATTAGTTTTCCTCTTAGAACTTATTTGACTAATACGTTTTCATTTGCAATTGGTGTTGTAGTTTCTTATTTCCTATCAAGAAAAATTATTTTTCAACTTTCATATCGTGATGGTTCATTGAAAGAATTCATAAAATATATTTCCGTTAGCTTACTTAACTTAGGAATCCCAATTCTGGTTTGGTTTTTAATCAATTTATGGAATCCTGAATTTCAAAAAAACGAGTTGTATTACTTGGCAATTACAATTTTAATTCATGGATCAATACTTCCAATAAAGTATTTAATTTATAAATTTTTTGTTTTTAAAGATTCTTTATAAAACACAGTTTTTAGCTTAATTAAGCTCTTTAAAGTTCTTGGAATTCTTTTGTATATAACTGAAACACTTGGTCTTATTTCGTTAATTTTGGCAGGAACTTCCTTAAATTCGTTTGCAGTTTTTTCAATTCTAAGTAGTAGTTCTGTATCAAATAAATCTTGAGTAGAAATTACCAAATTAATATGATCATTTACAAAACTTTTCTTGATTGCTTTCATTCCATGTGTATCAGATAATTTAGTTTTAAATAAAATTTTTAAAAAATAAACAAAAAAATTAGTGGCTAGTTTTCTTATTAATCTTCTTCCGTCTTCAGAATTGTTCAATCTTTTTGAAGCAATTAAACCTGCATATTTTTCTTCTAGCAATAAACATTCTTTTAAAAAACTTTCAGAATAATAGTCAATATCAAATGAAATAATAATTTCATTTTTACATTTCAAAAATCCTCTTTTAAGAGCTTCACCATAATTTGGATTATCGCTTTCAATTAAAACTATTTTGGAATTTGATTGTTCAAATTCTCTTGCGATTCTTTTTGTACTGTCAGTAGACCCATTTTCTGAAATAATGATTTCATATTCGATAGCTGTTCTTTCACAAATAGAAATAATATTATTTAGGGATTCTGCAAGAATATCTTCCTCATTATAAATAGGAATTACAATTGAAAAGTTATTAAAATTAGAGTTTGAGTTCATGAACAGTACAATAATTGAGTAATGACAAAAAATAAACTAGATTTAATTTTTAAATCTTATGATATTAGGGGCATTTATGGTGACAGCATAGACCAGCATGTAGCTTATAAAATTGGCAAAGCTTTTGCAGAATTTGTTACAGATGACACTATTATTGTTGGTCATGACGGGAGAGTCTCAAATATTGAAATGCTTGATGCTTTTACCTCTGGAATTAAATCTATAAATAAAGAAATTATTTATGCTGGATTAGTTCCAACAGATATTGTCTATTCATTATCCGGCTTACTTAAAAAACCAGGTGCAATAATTACAGCTTCTCATAATCCAAAAAATTATAATGGCTTAAAACTTTGTAATGCTGGAGCAATACCAATAGGTGAAGATTCAGGCCTGAAAGATATCAAAAAATTAGCTAATACAAATGATGAAGTACATATCGAGAAATTTCAAAATAATGACAAATACATAGTAAGTAAATACTTTGAACACCTCGAAAACTTAGTTTCTCCAGCGAGTATTTCACAAAAATTAAATTTTGGTATTGATGGAGGAAATGGAGTATTTGGTGCAGTATTTGACAGTTTAAATAATATTTACAAATTTAATACAAAGTCTATATATTTAGAAGTTGATGGAAATTTTCCAAATCATCCTGCAGACCCATCAGACGAAACTAACTTAACCGATTTAAAAAAACTAGTAGTAGATAATGATTTAGATTTTGGAATAGCATTTGATGGGGACGCTGATAGAGGTGTATTTATAGATGATTTTGGAAGAGTTATTTCAGGCAGTATGATGACAGTTTTAATAGCAGAATTTTTGTCTTCACAAAATACTGAATTTAAAGTAGTCCACAATGTAAACGTCTCTCCTCATGCGTTAAAAATGATGAAAGATAACAATATTGAATTATATAAATGTAAAGTTGGCCACTCCAATATAAAAAAAATGATGCGTGATGTAGATGCTGATTTTGGGGGAGAACATAGCGCACATTTTTATTACAGAGATAACTTTTATGCTGATTCTGCAATACTCACGCTCTTGATATTTATGAAAATGCTCTCAGAAAATAAAAATAAAATCAGCTCAGTAATTGATAGCTATGATTTCCCACCTAGTTCTGGTGAAGTAAATTTTGCTGTTGAAGATATTGATAGTGCAATAAACAAAATTGAAAGTATTTTTGAAGGGGAGTTCGACAAAACTGATGGACTTAGTTGTCTGCATAGTGACTTTTGGTTTAATGTCAGGGGTTCAAATACAGAAACTAAGTTAAGAATTAATGTTGAAGCTGATACCCAAGAAATTCTTGAACAAGTTTTAGAAAAAATTTCGATTAGTATTTAGTTGTAAATGTTAGAACATGTTTTAAATCTAGGAAATCAGTTAAAAACTGATTTAGAGATTTCAGAAGGATTTACATCAATTGATTATGACAGAATGCTCATTGTAGGTATGGGTGGTTCTGGAGTAGCAGGTGATGTTCTTAAACTCATATTAAATCAACATACCAATATAGATGTTGAAGTTAGGAAAACATATAATTTATCAAAAACTCATATTGCTAGTCGACCTTTCTGTTTATTCATTTCGTATTCTGGAAATACAGAAGAGACAGTTAGTGTTGCTAAAGATGCAATAAATCAAAACCTAGAATGGGCAGCAATTTCCAGTGGTGGAGAACTTTTAGAACTAGCTACCAAATATAATAAAAAGTTTATCAAAGTTCCAGATGGACTCCAGCCAAGAGCCGCATTTGGCCTTATGACCAAAGCCGTTATCAATTTTTTACCTGAACAAACCAAAGAAGTTTTTATTGATGCATGTGAAGAAGCTGGAAATTATTTAAATAACTTGACGGAAGACGATTCAAGTGAAGTTTTTGAAATTTCTAAGAATATTGCAAGCCAAATTGGATCGAAAACAGCAGTAATTTATGCAGGTTCAGAATTAACCTATTTGGTTGCACAGAGATGGAAAACACAAATAAATGAGAATTCTAAATCAAAAGCTTATGTTGGGTTCATGCCGGAAGTACACCATAATGAAATACTTTCATGGGAAGCAGACCAAGAAGGTTCAAAAAATAACTTCATCTTAATTCTTCTTAGAGGTGATGACCATAAAAAGATAGATAATAGATTTGAATTTACAAAGGAACTCATAGGTTCTAAAGTCGACACTATTGATGTTAGAAATATATCCTCTGAAAATTTAATTAAAGACCTATTTCATTTAGTCTTAATAGGTGATTTAGTAAGTGTTAATTTAGCAGATTATTTAAAGATTGATCCATTTAACATTGATGCTATTGAAAATTTAAAGAAAAAATTAAAAGGATAGATAATGTCAACGATAAAAGATTCAAAATTAGCAAACATAGGACATGAAGAAGTAAGTTGGGCTAGTAGACAAATGCAAGTTCTAGAGGAAATAAAAAATGAATTTTCATCCACTAAACCTTTAAACGGCTTAAGAATTGGTGCTTGCATGCATGTAACAAAAGAGACTGCTAACTTAATGCTTACTTTAAAAGAAGCTGGAGCAAATGTAGCTTTGTGTGCATCAAATCCTTTATCTACAAAAGACTCAGTTGCAGCATATCTTGCCGAAAATGATGTAGAGGTTCATGCTGTACATGGAGTCTCTAATGATGAATTCTTTAAACACCTTAACTCTGTTTTAGATACAAAACCAGATATTACAATGGATGATGGGGCAGATTTAGTCACTTTATTGCTTACAGATAGATCTGACATTCCAATAATGGGTTCAATGGAAGAAACTACGACTGGAGTGATAAGACTAAAGTCTATGGAAAAGAATAATAAACTTCGATTTCCAGTTGTGGCTGTAAATGACTCTGACACAAAGCATTTATTTGATAACAGATTTGGTACGGGTCAAAGTGCTATGGACGGTGTCGTTAGAGCTACAGATCTTTTGATTGCTGGGTTAAATGTAGTTGTGGTTGGCTTTGGTGATTGTGGAAAAGGAGTTGCAGAGAGAGCCTATGGCATGGGAGCAAAAGTTACTGTTGTTGAACCAAACTCGGTACGCGCACTAGAAGCTTTAATGCATGGATATGAGGTTAAAAATAGTATTAATGCTGCGAAAATTGCTGATGTTGTTGTGTCAGTAACTGGAAATATGCATGCACTTGACAAGCAACATTTTGATGTAATGAAAGACGGTGTTGTTTTGGCCAATGCAGGACATTTTGATGTAGAAATAAATTTAGAAAGACTAAAAGAGGATAGCTCAGAGGTTAATAGAGTTAGAGAACATGTTGAAAGTTATAAATATGATGGAAAAGAAATATTGGTACTTGCTGAAGGAAGACTCGTAAATTTAGCCGCTGCTACTGGGCATCCAGCATCGGTTATGGATATGTCATTTGCAAATCAAGCTTTGGCTGCTGAGTGGATCAAAGAAAACCATAAAACATTGGAAGCAAAAGTATACACCCTTCCAAGTGAAGTTGATTTAAAAATCGCTGCAACAAAATTAGGACTCATGGGTGGAGAGTTAGAAATACTCACAAAAGAGCAAATCGAATATCTCGACTCTTGGGAGCATGGCACCAGCTAAATTTGAATTTATTTAAAAAAGCACTTTCAGTTGGTAGTGGGAAGTTAACTTCTGAGCTAAATGGGATTGTTGAAGAGATAAATAAAAAAGAACAATCTTTTGAAAAATTATCCGATGAAGAAGTAAAAACTAATTTTCAGAATCTTTCTGAAAAAATTGTTGATTCACCTTCAGATATTGAAGTAGAAGCATTTGCATATATAAGAGAGGCTGCAAAAAGAACACTTAATCAAAGACATTACGATGTTCAACTATTTGGAGGACTGGTTCTTCTTAGAAATAAAATATCTGAAATGAAAACTGGTGAAGGTAAAACCCTTGTTTCAACCTTACCAATCTCTTTAATGGCTTTATATAAAAAAGGCGTTCATGTTGTAACAGTTAATGAATACCTTGCGAAAAGGGACGCAGAATGGATGAGCCCAATTTATAATTTTTTAGGTCTTGAAGTAGGTCTGATTTATTCAAATCAAGATTATGAAGAAAAGATTGAAGCATACAATAAAGACATTACATATGGTACCAACAATGAATTTGGTTTTGATTATCTCAGAGATAACATGGCAATTTCAAGTGAACAGTTAGTTCAAGGAGATTTGTTTTACAGTGTTATTGATGAGGTAGATTCGATACTAGTTGACGAAGCAAGAACTCCTTTAATTATTTCTGGCAAGGTAAGTGATTCAACAAAATGGTACACAGAGTTCACCAAGATTGTAAAAGGAATGAAAAGAGATGTTCACTATGATATTGATGAAGCTAAAAAACAAGTTCATCCTACTGAATTAGGAATTGAATATGTAGAGTCAAAGCTGGGTATCTCAAATTTATACGAAAACTCTCAAACAAACTTTATACATTATTTAACAGCATGTTTAAGAGCTAAAACAATATTTGCAAAAGATGTAGATTATATTATCTCAAATGGCCAAATCAATATTGTTGATGAATTCACTGGCAGAGTTCTTGAAGGAAGGAGGTATTCAGACGGGTTACATCAAGCATTAGAAGCAAAAGAAAATGTGAGAATCCAAGATGAAAATCAAACATTAGCATCAATAACTTATCAAAACTATTTCAGAATGTATGAAAATTTGGCAGGAATGACTGGTACTGCTAAAACTGAAGAAGAAGAATTTATTCAAATATATAATCTTGAGGTTGTTGAAATTCCTACGAACCTTCCGATACAAAGAATGGATCAACAGGATGCTGTATATAAAACCAATGAAGCAAAACTGAACGCAGTTATTGAGGATATTATTGACAGAAACAAAAAAGGACAACCAATCTTATTAGGAACTGTATCTGTCGAAGCTTCAGAAGAAGTATCTAAACAATTAACCAATAAAGGAATAGTACATAATGTTTTAAATGCAAAA
>Ga0310343_10001349_pt1 | contig 12489 bp, 6 predicted proteins | sample HC15DNA2025_MG_FD_203519 | JGI IMG/M metagenome (GOLD analysis project Ga0310343, IMG submission 203519) | Marine microbial communities from station ALOHA, North Pacific Subtropical Gyre - HC15-DNA-20-25_MG | ecosystem: Environmental > Aquatic > Marine > Oceanic | place: Pacific Ocean: North... | reverse complement strand
ATCGGTGTCGTTGGACTTGGGGTTAGTCTTGAAATAAGGCTCCATGGCGTCAGGCACGCCATCGGAATCGGAATCGGGACCGGCAGGCTTGGAGGGAGCGGGGGGAGCGTAGGTACCGATCCCGCCGAGGGCCGGAACCGCCTGGCCGTCAAGTACGGCTTCGCCAATTCCCGCACCAAGTCCGGCAAAACCTGCAGCTGCGCCAAGTGCGGGACTGCCGACACCAGCGCCAAGACCACGCGAGGGGAAATTATAGGCGTACACTTCGGAACCTTTGCCCACTCCGGGCATGGATCCCTTTCCAAAACCGTCACCGTCTTCCTTGAAGTCGCCGACCTTACCGAGCTCGCCATCATCGTTTCCACCGCGATCCGGAGCAAAGTTGTTCAGGTCGACCCCATCGTTTCCACCGTGTTCAAGACCGATATCATCGCGATCAAGCCTAGCTACGACCTTGTCGTCGTCCTCAATGATCACCAATTCGTCCTCGCGCACGGCGCTGTCGAAAGTGATTAAATCGTCGCCGTCATCGACTCGGTCGCCACCATTGCCGCGACCGTGTCCACCATGACCTCCAGCGCCAATATGCGTCTCGGAAATTCCATCGCCAAGGGTAACCCCAGCGTTACGGAGATGATGCGCGTTATCCACGAAGAGGGGTCCGTCAACCGGGTCGCCGACCGTGGAGACGATTGTACGGTCGTCCACTATTTGGCCGTCGAGACGATCCGCATAGGCGACTTGGCCACCGTGAATGAAACCACCCTCGTTCACCGTCACGAAACGCTCCAAGGACTCGAGGACCTCACCGTTATCAGGATCCTTGACCGTATAAACGACCTTATATTGGCCGGGCTGGGTTACGTCCACGAAACTAGTGACTTCAACGAAGGAAGTGAAGTCCTCTCCCTCAATATTCGCGGTGTAGCCGGGCTCTTGCCATTGCTCACCGAGCTTCCAAGGGATGCTGCCGCCACCAACGAGAGAAATGATCTCACCCTCATCCTGTGGAACGACCGCAGCGGAAGCGATCTCGCCTTCCTCAACCTGCTCCTCCTCGGCGAGTTCACCAGTGGACTCGTCGCCCATGCCGAGAACCAGCAGGATGCCAAAGCCCAGAGCCAAGGCGTATCCCGCAATCAAGTTGGCAAAAGCAGGCGTGCGGTGCTTGGGATCAAGCTGAGTTTCTTGTTCTTCGGACTCCAAGAGGTTTTCTTCTTCCTCTTCAGTCGTCGAATCCGTCTGCGGATCGTTCTTCTCCTCGGTCATTTTCTTCTCCTTCGTTAGGTGTTTGAGTGGAAAGGTTCTTGTACTGGTTAAAAGCCAAGTGAGCGCTTACGACCTGCCCCACCACGCAGACCAAGCCTGCAATAAGGAAGAAGGGGTCGGGTCCAGCAAGGACCTCGGGCTTCACAATGCCCCAAGCGAGGACCAAAAGAATGGCCGCCCCGAAGGACATCGATATCATAAGCTCTTTGGACACTCCCATAAGTAAGTCTAAATGATGCAAATTCACAAGTCAAATCTGAGCTTTTCGGCATACTTTTCTACAAGTTATCATATTTGAATAGAACCTATTGGATCTTCCACGGTACGTTGTCTGCCTTCATCATGAGCGGAAGCTCGGAAATGGGCAGCCAGTTGTAGTCCAGGTCCCTCAAGACCGCCTCATCGCGGATCTTGTTGAAAACCCCAAAACTTTCCGAGTCCGAGAAGACCCAGAGGTTAAGAAAAAAGCTCTTGCCGACCTTCTTGGGAGCCTCCTTGACGGAGGAAAGGAAGCGTTCCAGGACCTGATCGTCGCTCGGGTCGACCCCAAGGGTCGGGTCAACCTCGATCCGAAACCGGTTCTCGGGAGCCGTATTCCAAGTCAGCCCGTCCTCATTCTTGGAGGTTTTGCGGATCCCGAACTTGACCAGCGGATACATCTTGCCGTGGGCAACGATGACGGGCAGGGGCTTCTTGTCGGTATCCTTCTGCTGAGGGAGGCTCACCTTGCGGTAAGGCTTCTTCTTGAGTTCCTGGGATAGTTCCTGGTGCTCCAGGATGGTCTCAAGCCGGGCAACCTCTTCTTCCGCGCTGAGCCGCTCCTCCTCCACCATAAGTTCCGTCTCCTTGAGATCCTCCACCTTCTCGCGTTCCCGCTTGGCCAGTTCCTCGACCGCCGAGGCATCACTGTTGAGGTCATCGAGGTCGTCCTTGGTCTCCTCGATTTCCTCCCTCATCCGGTCGGCTTCGTCCTCCAGGTCCTGAATGACCTCGACCTGCTCGTCCTTCAAGTCGAGGAGGGAATTCTTGAGTTGTTCCCGTTCCCTGATGAGCTCCGACTTGTTGTCGTCGGTCTGGACCAGCTTCTCATAGAGCTCGACGCTCTTCTTGTTTACGCTGAGGGCAAGCAAGAGGGCAATCAGGATGATCCCCCCGAAGGTGTTGCAGAGGGTATCGAGCAACATGTCCAGGCTTCCGCCTTCTCCTTCTTCCCTAGCCATTGTTACTCGCGTTCATCATGGGACGGAAAAAAGGTCCTCGAATACGTCGGGACTCTTGTCGGTAAAGAGCACCGCTGCCTCCTCGTGGATGGGCTCGGAGCCAAAGCGGTAGCCGAGCTGGCTATTGAGGTTGCCCTTGGGGGAGCACAGCAGGTCGAAGAGGTTCATCTCGATGGCCCCGTCCCTGCCCGGGACGTTTCCGACCACCGTCTCACAGGCCGAGGGCCTGAAGAAATAGACGAAGAAATACTTCGCCCGATCATAGGAGGTAAGGGCGGACCCCAGCTGGCGGTAGTAGGTAAGAGGCCCGACCTGCACGGTCCGTTGCTCACCGTTGAAAATCCCGATGGTAAATTCATTGGCCCCAAGGATCACCAGCACGGGTTTCCTCCCCACGTTGCTCTCCCTCGGGATGACGCGGACCTCGTTCTCAATCTGGTTGGTCAACTGTTCCACCTGGGTATTGAGCTGGGTGTCGAGCTCGGTAAGCTCGAGCTCACTCATATCGGCCACCTCCCTGAGGATTCGGGCGTTGATCTTGTCCTCAAGTCCCTTCTTGCGGTCATCCAGTTCCTTTTGCTGGACCTTGGCGAGATCGATGGTCAACTGGAGGGACTTGAGGGCCTTTTTCATTTCCTCGGATTCGTTCGAATCCTCGATCCCCAGCTTCCTCTTGAAAAGATCAAGCTCCAGGTTGACCCGCTTGAGCTCCTTCGCCAACTCCTCGATCTCACTGTTTTTCTCGTCGCGCTCGACGAGGAACTCCCTTTCCTCATCCGAGATCTCCTGGTGCAGTTGGGCGATTTCCTCGATCACCTCGGAAGCATTGAACTCGCTGTCCACCACGATGGTGGCGTTCCCTCCCCCATCGTTCGGTCCTTCGATCAACTCTACCGGGGCGGTGTTGTTCCCAGGACTTTCCCCCTCCTTCTCGCGCTTGGGGTTGACCTGAAGAGCTAGGATCAAGGCGATGAGAACGAGAATTCCGATCACCGCGGTGATAATGTCCTGAAAGGCGAAAAAGCTCACCTTTTCCTCGCTGTTGCGACTGCTTCTACCCATGGCTAAAGGTCGTCAAGGGTTGAACGGCAAGGATGAGGTCGCCCTCCCTGCCTCTGGGAAAATATTCAGCATGCTAACCTAATCAATAAGCCAAACCTTCAGTATTTGCAATAAATACTTATTTGTTTATTTAGTTCAAAAATATCGGGTTGCAAGCCGGAAGAATCAGCCGCCCCTCCCTCTTCCGCTCTTCTCCAGCTTCAGCTTGGCCAGGACATAGGTCTGGCAATACTCGTTGCACTCGTCCAGGAGGAGAAACTCCTGGCGTTTCCTGAAGGTCATGAGCATCTGGACCATAATCGAGGCCACCAGTCCCAGGAGAGTGGTATCGAAGGCGGTGGACAGCCCCCCCGTGACGTCGGTAAGCGAATTCTTGAGCTTGTCCACGTCGTCGGCAAGCTGGATGGTCACTCCGAACTCTCCAATAGCCGCGCCCAGGCCCAAGACCGTCCCTATAAACCCAAGAACGGGAATGGCCCAATTGAATCCGTTAATCAGGCTGTAGCTGGCGGAAACCTGGTCCTCGTCGATCGACGCCTGGGCATTGGTCAGGCTGGCTACCTCGCTGATTTCACCGATGTTCTGGAGGTTGGAAAGAGCCACGTCGATACGGTTAAGCAAGAGGAAGTGCTTGGGATCGTCCACTTGGCCCCGAATACGTAGAAGGGCATCCCGGGCGGTGGCATTGTTAAGAAAGAAATTCGGGTCCTGAGGAATGAGGTTAAGGGCGAGAATCTTTCTCTGGAAACTCACTTTCCGGCCCTTGATGATCAGGATCGTGACGGCCCAGAAAAAGAGCAGGGTAATCCCAGCCGCCATAAGGTAGCCACCGACGCCTCGGTTGATGAATTTGTCCGAGAAGGCGATGTGGATGGGAATGGCCTTTACCTGCTCTTCTTGGACTTGAGTACCGTCCTCCTGTGTGACGGTTACCATTTCCTTGTTGTTCTCGTTCCATTCCTTGGCCGTCCCCGAGTCACCGATGACGAATTCCAGGACCAGAAAGAAAAGGGTGGACATGATCAACCCCACCAAAAAGGTAAAAAAAGCGTTCGTGTCCGTGTAGCGTCCCCCGGTGAAGCCGATCTTCTGCTCGACATCCTGGGTCGCCCAGCTCAGTTCCGGTTCGTCAAATCCTACTCCTCCGTCCATTTGTTGACCTTTCCTTAAGTTATAGTTGGTAAGCGCCTAGCCAAGTGTGATCCTTATTCGTCGCTTGCATAGGACTCGACCAGCGTGCCGCAGGCCAAGTCGTGAAGGCCCTGCCTGCGAGGCGTAAGCAGGGCGACGAAGGGAAGAATGATGGTGAATGAAAACAAGATCTTGAGCAAGCTCCGCATGCTGACGGCGGCGAATCCGGGCGCCAGGCCATCCGCCTTGATCACCCGGAGCTTGGACATTCGCTTGCCCATGCCTCCACCCGCCTTGGATGATTCCGTAAGCCCGTAGTACAGCCAGCCAAGAACCAAATACCCAACGCCACCACCAAGAAGAAGCTTGGTATTGAATTCCGTGACGAGACCCGCAACACCGATCAGAATACCCATCACGGCAACGACGATCAGCCCGTCCACCAAGGCAGCCATGACCCTAGCCCCATGGGGAGCCAAATTGGTTGAGGTTTCCGAGTCTTCATCCTCTTCCTCGGCTCGCTCGAAATCCTCCTCACCCTCTTCGTCTTCCTCTTCGTCGGACTGCACGGCAGGCGAAGGCTTGGGGGGGGCTGCTTGCTGCATGGGTGGTGGTGCCGCAGGGGCGGCCGGAGCGGGAGGAGGCTTGGGGGGAGGGGGAGCGGCCGAACCAAGGGAGTCGATCCCATCGGCCACGCCGGGTATGCTCGAAAGCTGAACCCATTCGGGCAAGCCCTCGAACCAGACCATATCGCTGAACCGAAGGTTTCCCGCCTTGAGGTAATCCTTAAGCTCCTTGAAAAGGTAGGGGCCGAACTGGGTACCGGAACGGTTGACGTGAATCTCGACCGCCGGGCCAGGCTCGGGGACCTCGATGGGCTCGGGTTCTGCTTCAGGTTCGGGTTCCTCCGCGACTTCCTCGGACTCCGTGGCGTCCTCCTCTTCCTTGGCGGCTTCCTCGGCGTCCTCGAAGCTCTTCTCGAGGTTTTGCTCGGGCAGTTCGCCCTTTTCGAACAGGTCGATGAAATCGGGAACCACCATCCAGTCCGTGCCTACCTTGACCTTATGGATCGTGCTAAGTTCCTTCATTCTCAGGAGATCGATGATCTCCGCGGCGGCGTAGGGACCCTCTTCCTTGCCTCGCTTCGAAACGGTATATTTTTCGACGTAGCTCATCAGTTCCGGGTAAAATCAATCGGCAAGAGATCGGCCACCGATCCATACTTTCCCACTTGAACCTTTGCCTCGGAATAACTCCGGGCCAAAACTTCCTCAAGGGAAGGGTCGGTCGCGATGAGCGGACTATGGGGCTGAAAATTTGGGGCCGAGCGGGCCGAAGCCTGAGCCAAATCGAGTTGACTGCCCGCCCCCTTCTGGAGCCCCCAGTATATGGGGGGAGGATTGGCGGCGATCCTATTCTTGCCCTCTCCATCGACATATCCGACGTAGGTGAATTGAATCTTCTGCAGTTGACCGAGAAGATCCAGGGTAAAGCGGGACTCGGGAAAATAATCCCGCTTGCCGATACCTTGATAGAAAGCGGCCAAAGCAGCGGACAGGTCCTTGTAAGCCTGCTCGTCCATCCAGTCCGTGGGTCGGATCCTGACCTTCGTCCGGGCAAGCAGATCCTGGTAGTCCTGAATCAATTGAGCGCTCAAGGCCACCCCCCAGGCAGCCGGTTTTTTCTTCATGAGCTCGACGATTTCCATATGTAGGTAAGCCTTCAATAAGGGAGAAATGGAGGGCTCGGCAATCACAACTTCCAGCAACTCCATGAGAGGACCGACAAGCGACCTAGTATTGGGATCCATCCTGCGGTCAAGATGGAGACGAAGAAACTGCGACTCGGGAGAAATCTTGGGAGTGTCGACCATGAGCCCGCGGACACCTCCCCCGAAATGAGTCGACTCAAACACCCTGCCCTGAACTTCACCGTTCCAATGAAACCTGCCGCTTTGGATGAGCTTTGAACTGGGGTTGGAGATGGGGTTGCCCTGGTCGTCGAAGTTCTTCCTGGTCGTATCCTCTTCCACCTCGCCATAGGAAACCAGGGATGGGAGAACGACTTTCTTGTTCGTGTTGTATACCCCGGACCTACCAGTCGGTAACGGCGAGCATTCGACGAGGCGGTAGGACCAGAGGTTGAGTAGAGAATATTTCTCGAGAAGAGCCTTCAGGTAGTCGTATTCCGCCTTGGAATCGTCCGGCATCAAGGCGATCTCCCCCTTCTCAAGCTTGTCCCATATCTCCGACGGCCCCTTTAGGAAAAGTTTCTTGCTCAGCTCGCCCTTATCGTTCGAGAACTTGTTCCGGTGGGACAACACGGTCCGGACGTAATTAACCTCATCCCCGGAGAAAGCATCCGCCTCCAGGCCTTGCTCGAGGGAAAAGAAATAGTCCTTGAGGCTGCCCGCAGAGCCGGCGCTTTCCTTGGCCTCGCCCGCCTTCTTGATCTTGGCCAGTGTCTCGTTTCTCATTTCGAGCAAAGCCCTTAGCCTTCTCTCCTGGCCCGGGCTCATCTTAAGTTCGTCGCTCGCGGCCTTCTTGTCGATTTCCGTGACCTGGGCCAAGAGCTCACCCATCTCCTTGAGCTTGGCGGCCTTTTCCGAAGCATCGGCGCGGGCGAGCGATGAGGCCATTTGTTCGGCCCCGTCAAGAAGGGTATCAATACGGGATCCCGACTTGCTCTCGACCTCCTTGGAGAAACTCCTCCAGCGTTTGCGCAGTTCCCTCAGGGCATCACGGATTTCGCGATAATCGTTGGGATCGATGGCTTCCTTTCCGGAAAACTCACGGGTCTCGGTATCGAGACCGTCCAAGTACTTCTCCTGGGCAAGGATTCCGTGATCGACCTCGCCGGTCTCCCTGAATTTCTTCCAGGCGGCCATGACCTCGTCCTGGAACCCTTTGATCTTTCGCTCGAGGGAGGAAAAGCGTTGCTGCATACGGTCGTTGGTATCCTCCATACGTGCCATGGCGACGGCGATCTGCTGGAGTTTAGGCATGACGAACTTGTTCTCCTGGAACCGGTAATAGTCGACCTCCTTGAGGGGAAGCTGCTTGCCGTCCTCGTCCTTGGCGATCCGGGGAGCCTCCTCGAAAAGCTCGAGGAAATCGCGACCGGTCCGCATTTCGAAATCGGGGTTGTCATCGATCGCGGAAAGGACCCGGTCGCACATCTTGACCACGACGCCGGCCCGTCTTCTTTCAACCTCGTCCTTATCGATAAACGGCAAAGCCTTGTCCTGGGTCTTCAGAAGGAATGCGTCCTGGCTTTCCTGGACTAGGTTTTCGGCGGCCCCGGCAAAGACGTTTTCGATCGCCTGATCAAGGAACGCGCTCACCTTGTCGTCTTCAAGGTAGTTTCCATAGTCGGCGGAATAGGCGGAGAGCTTTTCCCACTGCTGGATCGGCGTTGAGGAGGCGTCGGTGGCAATGCTCTTGGCCTGATTACGGGCATCCCAGAATCCACTCAGCCACCAAAGCCCGGCCACCGCTCCAACGGCAACCAGCAGGAAAGCGAAAACCCCCGCAATCCACAACCGCTTGGTTCGTCCCTGCAACCTGAGAATCCGGTTCTTGACGTGATTCTCGGCCTTCTGCAGATCCATCATGATCTCGGCGGAAAGGGATTTGCCCAAGTCCTGGAAGTCCTGCCTGAACTTCCTCAGCTCGTTTTGTTCCTCCAGGTAGACCTCCAGAGTCTTACCCCCAGCCGTTTCAGCCTGCTGAATCTCCGCCAAACGATTCTTGAACCGGGAAACCAGGCCTTCCAGCTCTCTCTCCGCCTTGGCTTCGTCCGCCAGTTCCTCGGCCCACTCCTTGTATTCGTTGTAGACGTTGATGTCGTCGGCCTCGAGCTCTCCCTCAAGAGCGTGCTCTTGGGCCAGGTTGAAAAATTCACCAACCAGGGAAAGGGATCCCTTCCAGTCGTCGGCGGCACGGAAAGACGCCAGCTCAACGAGAATTTCCTCGAGCCTCAGCTTTGCGATCCTTCGCTCGACCCCCTCCCGAACGGCCAGCGCATTCTCCCACAAGTCCCCCTTGGGCTGGACGACCCAGTCGGTCTCCTCGATCTCGAGCATAAGATCGAGAAACTCCGCTTCCCGCCCGGCCTGTATAAGTTCCCCAAGCTCGGTGATCTTGTTTTCCTGAATCTTGACGCTAAGCTGACCGAAATGTCTCTTGGCCGCCCCATGGTCGGGGTTGGCCTTGAGGATCATCTTAAGAATCTTGAAGGTCTTTTCCTCGTCCCTGCTGCGGGCAGCCGTACGGTATTCCCTAAAGAGAGGACTGTCCTCGGTGATCTCCTTGTCGTAGAGGCCATTGAGCAGATCGACGTGCTCTTCGGCCCAATTGGGACCGAGGTAAAGGCCCTTTTCCTCGCAAGCGCTCCTCCACTTGCCATCGTTGGCAAAGGACAGCTTCTCCATCAGGGTAAGGACGTCGGGCGGTTGCTCCGCCAGTTCACGGGCGGCGAAGTCCTTGCCCGAGCGAATGAGCGTGACGCAATGCTCGAGACGCTCGTCGATCTGGGTCCTGTATTTGGCGTATTCCTTGGCCAAGGCGTGGAAAACCGGATCCGTGGTGGAATCCTCGCGCAGGGCCTTTTCAATTCGGTCGATGAGTCGGTCGATATTCACGGCTTATAGGGTGTTCATTGAATTTGAGGAGGGGCCAGTCGCAAAAAATCGCTCTGCTTCTCGTAGAAGCCGGCTGAATTCTTGCGAAAGACGGATAAAGTCCAGGGCACGCCATTGACGAAGGCCGCCCGCTGCGAGACCTTCAGGCTGGGCGAGGAAACTCTCTTTTCAACCTTTCCAAGCAACTCGTCGAGCCGGGCGTTGCCACCACTCGCGTTGTTGAAGTAATGGAGGAACTGCTTGTATTTGGGGGGATCCGACAGGATACCCGAAAAAAGCTCGAGGTCGCCGGTCTTGAGCTGGGCATAGCGACGAAGAGTTCTCTCCATGCCCTGAAACTCCCTCAGACGGTTGGCAAAGAGCGTCTTCACGGCCTCGGAATTGGTTCTTTGCAGCTGGGCCTGCAACCTGCGGATGGTTGACTTCTCATTCGTCGAAAGGGAGAGGGTATTCCTGTATTCCTGCATCAGGTCATAGAGCCCTTCGCTGTCGGAAAAGCCAAAAGCCATCTCGGCGTGGAGCATTTGACGAAGAAAGGCGAACAAGCGATCGACGTCCCGGGCCGCAATTTCGTCGTCGTAGTTCCTCGGAAGGTCTATGCTGTTCTCGATTTGGTCCTTTACCGCCGCCGCGATCTCCATCCAGAAAGTCTTGGCAAAGCGGACCTCGTAGGCAAGGGCATCAACCCGGTAGAAATCAGGCGGGAGCTTGCTCTGCAGGAGCTTGAAGCGCACTTCCTCCAAGACTTTCCTCCTCAGGTTGTCGAAAGTTGACTCGTAGACATATTCACCGAGCTTCTGGTACTTGAAGGCAAAACCGTTCTTACGGGAATAAGTCATGTATTGAAAGACGGGATGCCATGCTTCCCGGGGACCGAATTTCTTGAGGTTGCCGGTGCTCGTGTCCTCCTGCCTTCTCTTTTGCAGGACGAGCTTGTCCAGCACCTTGTTGGCGTACTCCTGGTCCGAGAGAAGGGTTGCCCTCATGGGGTCCTGGGAGGAAACGGCAAGAAAAGCCATGGGCAGCGGCTCCGCGTCGGAACCCGACCAACCCAGATCCTCGGGAGTGCGGTCGATCAGGCTCCTGATCTTTTCACTCCCCGCTGACGAGGCAACCGAGAGGCCCATGAGAAAGGACTCGGAAGTCCCCTTGGGGGTGAGAAGATGAAACTTCCTGCCAGGGGCAAGCCAAGGGGGAGAAAGCTCCAGGCTTCCCAGCCTGAAGCTGAAGTATTCGCCGAGCTTTTGCGGCTTGAGCAGGTCGGCATGCTTGTTGGACAGGAAAAACAAATCGAGGCAGGAACCTTCCTTCTCCAGGTTCGGAATCCGGATAAGCTGGCCGTTCCTAATGGCATTACGGGAGGACTCCGTCTCGGAATCCACCTCGATGGACGCGCCCTTGGTGACCTTGAAGGTAAAGGAATAGAAATTCTTGCCGTTGACCTTTTGGGCGAAGGGAAAGCTGGTAATCCTTTCGTCCCCGAGGGGATCCGGTTCACGAGCGTAGGCGAAGGACTCGAAATCGAAGCCACCGACCATCCCCCTCTCCATGAGGAGCCTGGGTTCGAAATCGGACATCCAAGCCTTGCCCGGGCCGGCAGAAGCGCCTGAGTTCATGAGGTTGGCAAGATAATCCGGCAAGGCAGCGTCATGAAAAGAGTAATTGTCCCTCGGGTCCAGGTTCCAGCTTTCGTTGATCTTGACCCCGGGAATCCAGAACACGATCGTCTTTTCCGGAATCAGCTTGTCCGGATCGATCTCTCCCGAATCCTGAACAGGGTCGATCGAAGGGGGGGCGGGCAGTTCGAACTCGAGGGAGGTGATCTGATCTCCGTCACGGCTGATCTTGAGATCGACTTCCTGCTCACCCTTCTCGAGAAAACGAGCCAGCGCCAGGATTCGGTCACGCTCGTCCTCCGAAAAGACGTAGGGCAATTTGGTCCTGGTGACCTTATCCACGAGAAGAAAGATTTGCCTTTGCTTCTCGGCGATCTCGAAGAACTCATCGCCTTTTGCCGCAGACAGGGTGACCGGCTTGCCGGCAGGCGGTCGGACGGGAACCTCCTCGGTCGGATCCTTGACGGGGTTTCCACCTGGATCGGGCAAATCAAAAGGCTGGTAATGAACTATTCTGCCGGCTTCCACCCGGGGCTTGAAGAGAATGGGTGAATCGGAGCCAGACTGGATCAACTGGTAGAGTTTGCGCATCTTCCTCCTCTCGGACGGTTCCAGAAGGGAAAGGGACAAGGGATAAGTCTTTTCCCCCGAGCGGAAGTGGATGGTTTGCTCGTCCTCGGATAGAGAAACCGATTCTCTTTCGTTGAGGTCGACCGAGTGGAGGATTCCTCTTTCCTCGGGCTCGGGAGCCATTTCTATGGTCTCGAATACCAGTTTGTCCTGTTCCTCGACATCCCTCTGGATAACGACCCGGAGTTCCTCGCCGGGCTTCATCTGCTGCAAATCCTTGCCGATCAAATCCTGCTGCTTCTCATTAAGGTTGATCCTGAGGGGCTCGTTCCCTCCCCCATCAAGCTCGACCCAGCGCAGGGCGAAATGAGTCTGGACCAGCTTGAGGTATTCCGCACGGTCGACTTGAACGGGAGAATCGGGAGCAACCGAGCGGGCCCTCTCTTCCGGAGGAGGCGCAGGTGGTTTTTCCGGTTCGACGGGGCCGGCCCCGTTGCTTGGGTCTTCCTCTTCGCGGAACCAGTCCCCCAAGTTATAGGCCAATCCCACGATAAGGGCAACGAGCAGGCACAGAGCGGTTGAAATGACGGCCAACTGGAGAAGCCACGGACGCTTTTTCTTTTCCTTGGTCGATGCCGTTGCCGCCTGGGGCTCGACATAAGAACCCGCAGGGACCGCGGCCTGAGCAGGGGCCGAAGCCCGGGCTCTCTGAAGCTCCTGCTCCGAGAAGGCCGCCTTGGCCACGGTCGAGGGCTTCTTCTTCGCGGGAGCCTTGGTCGGTCCCTTGCGGGCCAAGTGCTCGAGGTTGGGATCGATCGGATCGGAAAGGACGGAAGCCGACCAGTTTCTGAGATCAAGGTAGTTGCGCAGTCCTCCCTGCTTCAACCTTTCTCCGGCCGGTTGGCCCTGTATCCCGATCCAGGCGAAAGTCTTCGAGTCGTCATTGCCCTGCAGGAAAGTGGTGAAGGAGAAATCCCAG
>Ga0310343_10001347_pt1 | contig 12498 bp, 6 predicted proteins | sample HC15DNA2025_MG_FD_203519 | JGI IMG/M metagenome (GOLD analysis project Ga0310343, IMG submission 203519) | Marine microbial communities from station ALOHA, North Pacific Subtropical Gyre - HC15-DNA-20-25_MG | ecosystem: Environmental > Aquatic > Marine > Oceanic | place: Pacific Ocean: North... | reverse complement strand
GGTCTTTGAGGTGAATCATTTCGACAGGCGAATGCATGTAACGGTTGGGGATGCTGATCAGTGCGCTTGGAATGCCCCCTCGCGTCCAGAAAATAACATCCGTGTCGGTTCCGCTGGTGGAGGAGACTGCCTCATGTTGGACGGGGCATTTGATTCTCTTGGCGACTTTCTCCAGCTTTTCAACGACCACTGGATGATTGGGGCCTCCATGAGTCAGACTGGGGCCTTCTCCCATGCGGACATCTCCATGAATGGCCTTGTTGACCGTTGGGTAATCGGTCGCGTGGGTGACATCGGTGACCAGTGCCACATCCGGCTTGAGTTCGTAGGCAATTTGTCGGGCGCCCAGGCAGCCACCTTCCTCCATGACATTGGATACGACGCAGACTTCTGCTTTGAGTTTTTTACGATCCTGGTGAATCAGACGAAGGGCTTCAGCAACGGCAAACGTCCCCACTCGGTTGTCGAAGGCACGAGCGACTGCAAAATCGTTCCTGAGGAACTGGAATTCTCGGTCAACCGTGATGGGATTGCCAATCCGAACCAACGAAAGCGCCTCCTTTTTGGATCGAGCGCCAATGTCGACAAATAAATCATGAATCTGAGGCTTCTTGTCCGCATGATCCAATTTGGAAAGGTGAGGCGCGACGTTTCCGATGACCCCCGCGACGGGCCCTTTGGCCGTATGAATGAGCACGCGCTGGGCCTTGGATACCGTGGCATCGACCCCTCCTAATTTCCGCACATAGATGAAGCCTTGCTCATCGATGTAATTCACCGCGAGTGCAATTTCATCGGCATGAGCGGCCAACATGATTTTGGGGGATCCTCCTGGGTTGATCACGGCCACAGTGTTCCCGTAAGCATCATGCCATGTGTCATCGGCCAGTGGCCGGACTCGGTCCAGCCAGACGCGCTGACCTTGAGTTTCATGCCCAAATGGGCTCGGGGTATTGACCAATTGGGTAAGGAATGCGATGGCGTCTTTTTTCATGACTTGTTGGCTCACACTGGGCCCGGTGCGTCGTTTCTGCAAGTGTAAAGGCCCATGGATCACGTCTTCTCACTCGGAGCTTGAACCGGTGCACCTCAATGTTAATTTCAAGCCATGGCACTCCCCGGGACCATTGTTCAGATTACGTGGGCTGCGCGCCTTCGTTGCGGGTTGGGGGTGTGTCTGGTTTGGGGGGGCTTTTGGGGATTTGCCAGCGAGCCTTCTTCGGCAGCATCTGCTGATTTCAACCAGCCAACGATTCAGTCGCTTCTCCAGGATCACTGTGTTTCATGTCACGGTGGGGTTAAGAAAAGGGGTGGTTTTTCCGTGGTCTCCCTGGAACCCATGCTGGGCAAGGGCGATTCCGATGTTCCGATCCTAGTACCGGGGAAGCCGGAAGCAAGTTTACTCTGGCACAGGGTGCAGACAGACGATGTCTCCCAGCGCATGCCTCCCGAAGATCAACCGCCACTCACCAAAGAGGAGGTGCATTTGATGGAACGCTGGATTCAGGAGGGTGCCCACTGGCCTCTTCACTGGGCTTTTGATCGCACCAAACCAGGCAGTCAACGTTCCAGTCAGCTGCATCCGGTAGATGCCAGAATCCGCGAAGTATTGAATCAAAAGGGCTTGGAGCCAGGTAAACCTGCTGCCCCCACCATTCTTCTCAGACGCCTTTACCTGGACTTGACGGGTTTGCTACCCAGCCCGGATCAATGGTCCCGGCATCTGGACATGCTTTCACGTGGTGCTTTTCATTCGGTGGTCGACCAAATTCTGGCCTCTCCTCACTTTGGTGAACGTTGGGCGCGCCACTGGCTGGACCAGGCACGTTATGCTGATTCTTTGGGGTATGAGAAGGACAGTGTCAAAAAAGATGCCTGGCAATACCGTGATTGGGTTGTTCAGGCGTTCAATGCCGATATGCCCTTTGACCGTTTCAGTGCCCTGCAGTTGGCGGGCGACCTGATTGATCCGGAAAATCCTCAGGCACTCCTTGCCACCAAGATCCACTTGCAGACCCAGTTCAACCTCGAGGGTGGAATCGATGCTGAGGAAGATCGGGTCAAGCGAGTCATCGATCGAGTCAATATGGTAGGCGCCACATGGCTGGGAATCACCGTGGGTTGTGCCCAATGTCACGACCACCCCTACGATCCTTTTTCCCAAAGCGATTACTACCATCTCATGGCCTTCTTCAACAACGTCGATGAAGAGGCCTCCTTCCTGCATCGGGTTCCGGATGAGGCTCAGTTGGAAAGCGTGCTGATGGAACGGCGCCGCTTGCAGGATCAGCTCGAAACCATGCTCCAGCGTCAATTGACCGATAAAAGTCTGAACAATCAGGTCGTGAGTCAATTGGTGAATCTCTTCCAGTATGACCAAAACAAGGGACTGACTCGGCATATGCGGGAGCGCAGCCAGCAGAGACGGGCAACGCATGTCTTGATTCGAGGTGATTTTCGCAGGCCCAACCTGGCTCTTGGAAACATGGAACCCGCGGTGCCAGCCATAGGCAAATTTCTTCCATCTCCTCCCAACCATGTGGATCGACGTTTTTTGGCAGAATGGCTTTTTTCTAAAAATCACCCACTGACGGCAAGAGTCTTCATCAACAAGGTATGGGGACATTTGTTGGGCCAGCCTCTGGTGGAGACGCCCCAGGATTTTGGTTCCCGAGCCCCAGAGCCTGTTCACCGAGAACTTCTGGATTGGATGTCCTCATGGTGGATGGATCAGGGGCGATGGAGTTTGAAGGAGTTGATCCGGATGATTGTCACTTCCAAGACCTATCAGCAGTCATCCAATCATCGACCTCACCTGAGTCAGGTGGATCCTCAAAATCGGTTTTTCGCGCGCCAGAATCGATTCAGAGTTGAAGCTGAGGTGCTGCGTGACATCGCCTTGCAAATGTGCGGACTTCTGAACCTTCGCATCGGAGGGCCCGCTGTTTTCCCGCCCATGCCCGAAGTGGTCATTCAACAAAGCTACAGTCGTTACCACCACCCATCTCAAGGTGGGGATCGTTACCGTCGGGGCCTCTACACTTTCTTCCGTCGCACTGCTCCCGACCCCAATCTCATGGTCTTTGACTGTCCGGATGCTTCCGCATCTCAAGCTTTGCGAGGATTCTCCAACAACCCGCTTCAGGCACTGGCCATTCTGAATAATGAGGTCTTTCATGAAGCTGCCCAGAGTCTGGCTCAAAGGCTCTGGAATGATTCTGACCTCAAGACAGATCAGCAACGACTCACTCGGTTGTTTGAATGGGGATTTGGGCGAGCACCTTCTGAGAAGGAGGCTGATATGATCTTGCCGCTGCTTGCAGCAACTCGGGCCTACACAGGCGAGCACCCTGATCAGCTCTCTGCTCTTCAAGCCGCAGATTTGTCGGAGATGGATCAGGCTTCAGAAAGGGCAGCCTGGGTCGCTGTGGCGCGCCTCATACTCAATTTGGATGCATTCATCACTCGGGAATAGGATGTCGGATTCGCAAAACCCAAAAAAGCAGCTCAGGGGGGGAGACAGCAAGCGCGCCATGGGCGAGTTGCATCGCCGTGCCTTCTTGCTTTCCAGCGCCAGCGGCTTGGGAGGTGTGGCGTTGAATCATATGCTCGCAGGAGCCTCATCCGGACCGGATGGGTTTTCCACCTTGGCGCGACCTCCTCACTTTGCCCCCACCGCCAAGCGCTGCATTTTTGTTTTCATGGCAGGGGCTCCTTCCCAACTGGATTTGTTCGATTACAAGCCGATGCTCAATCAGTATGACGGAAAGCCTTTGCCAGATTCGATGACCGAAGGGGTTCGGTTTGCTTTTCTACAAAAGGATTCGGCTCGTTTGATGGGAACCAAGCGGACATTCAAGCGATGCGGACAGTCCGGGATGTGGTTTTCCGATTTGCTGCCTCACCTGGCGACTCGAGCCGATGATCTGTGCATGATTCAAACCATGCATACCGATCAATTCAATCATCATCCCGGGCAATTGATGATGCAATGTGGACAGGCTCAATTTGGATTGCCCAGCATGGGTTCATGGGTTTCTTACGGTTTGGGGAGCGAAAATCAGGACTTACCCAGTTATGTGGTGCTGACATCGGGACGCGGCTCCAGCGGAGGCTCTACGTTGTGGAATCACGGTTTTTTGCCTTCCATACATGGGGGTGTTTTGTTCCGCAACCAGGGGACGCCGATTTTGAATTTGGATCGACCCTCGGGGTGGTCGAAAGAAATGGACCGGCACCTTCTTGATGCCCTCGATGAGGTCAATCGCCATCACTGGGAAAACAAGCAGGATCCCGAGATCATCAGTCGTATTGCCAATTATGAGATGGCCTTCCGGATGCAGATGGCCGCACCGGAATTGGTCGACCTTACAAGGGAGCCAGATCACGTTCGCACGGCCTATGGATTGGATCGGCCAGAGCCGGAAAAGCGTTCTGGAAGGGTGGGTAGCGGTGATCATTTTGCCTCATTTGCGACCAATTGCCTGTTGGCAAGGCGCTTGGTTGAGCGAGGGGTTCGTTTCGTGAATCTGGTTTTTGCTTCATGGGACCACCATTCCAATCTCGATGCCGAATTGGCCTACAATGCCACCTGTGTGGATCAGCCCATGGCGGCCCTCATTGGAGATCTTAAGGAAAGAGGTTTGCTGGATGAAACCCTCGTCGTTTGGGCCGGTGAGTTCGGACGCACGCCATTGGGGGAAAATCGCGTGGGACGTGCTGGAGTGACGGGGCGCGATCATCATCCTAATGCTTTCAGTCTCTTCATGGCCGGGGGTGGCGTTCGGGGAGGTCATGTGCACGGAGAAACCGATGACTTTGGTTGGGCCCCTGTGAAGGATGCTGTGCACATCAACGATCTTCAGGCCACCTTGTTGCATCTTTTCGGGCTGGACCATCAACGGCTCACCTATCGCCATCACGGAGCTGACATGCGATTGACTTCCGTGACACGAAAGGCAAGAGCCATTCGCTCCTTGTTGGCGTAACCGAGGACATCTAAATTATTTGTCCTATCTAATCCGTTTTAAACGTCTATCCAAGGATGGCACGCAAAAGTCGAAAATTGGATCTGCTGATTGGACCCGTATTGGTTTGCGCTGGACTCCTCGCCTTGTGGGAAAATGAAGGACGCTTTGATTATCACAGAGCGGCTGTAGAGTCTTTTGCGACCGTTTCTCCTCTTGAACCCACTGAAAAAGAAACGGCTTCATTTACCGGAACATTGGCTCCGTTTGCGCTGCAGGGACGATATGTCAAGGATTTGGAAGGTTATCTGTTTCTCGAGGAAGAGGCTGAAATCTACTCCTGGCATCGAAGCGAGGACGATGATGGTCATGTCACCTGGCGCAGTGGATGGTATGATTCAGTGGAAAGCAACAGCCGTAATTCCGGGTTGGTTCAGCGTTTGAGCAGCGGTGAGTGGAGGGCTGAGAGGTATCCCCTGACACCGATGGAGGTGTCCGGAAAGTCCCTTCATTTTGTCGATGAACCTTTGGTTGTTTCACCCGACACGGTGACATTGTCCAAGCAAGCCCAGGACCTTGGATTGCGCGCACGTGAAAGCGTTCTTTATCTTGGTCAAGGGGGCGGCACGCAAATCGGCGATGAGCGGATTCGTCTTTCCGGAGTCTCCCAAGCCGATACCGTCACCTATTTTGGTGACATTCGTGAAGGCGTAGGTGTCGTAAAGCAATTTGAATTCCGTCAGACATGGGTTTCCGGGCTGATTGGTAATGACGGCATGCTGCATCACCTGGTCAATGGCAACAGGGAGGCGGCCCTGCAGACCATGAAAGCGCATATCCAGAAACTGCGTTGGATGGTGCGTTTGGGGGGGACCCTGGGTGTTATGATCGGCATCGGGCTTTTCTGTCGTCGCTTGCTCCACTTCTTCATCGGGGTTCCCCTGCTGGGTGCGGTGGTGGAAGCGGGTGTTGCCATTTTCAGTATCGTTGTAGGGGGGCTTCTTTCATTGGTGGCCATTATCGTAGGTTTCCTTGTGAATCATTTATGGGTCGCCCTCGTGATTTTGGTGGGTGTTGTGTGGATGGTCACCCTCATGGTTCAAAAGCGCAAAACGATTGCTTCTGCGGCCAAGGATCACCTGCAAAAGGCCTCTATGCATGCGGTAACACCTGAATCATCAGAGTCTCCGAGAGAAAAGGCCTCCTCTGAAAATGAAACCCCCGCGGACAGCGGTTTTGAGGGGGTTGGGGCATCCAACGAAGCCTGTTTCAAAAACCTTGCGAAAGTGGCGCTCATGGATGGTGAACTGAGCAAGAAGGAAAATGACTATCTGGCAAAATGGGGGCGCAGCAAGCAATTGTCGGATGCAACCATTGTTCGTCTGTTTGATGAAGCCAAGAAGGAAAAGGCAGCGGGATTGATTCCAACTCAAAAGGATGACCTTTTATACCTCATTGCCCTTTCTCTGGAAGATGGAGAACTTTCCACCGCGGAATTGAAACATTTACACCTTTTCGGTTCCTCCCTGGGGATGAGCCGACTAGAAGTCCATAAGACCATCTCAACTTTCACTCAGGCAAGATGACACAGACCTGTTTTTCCGCTGGTGGATTGGAAGCCTGGCTTGAAGTCTCCTGATGTGTCGAACCTGAATTAAGGTTCGCCGATGACAGGACTTACTTGTAATTTGATGGCATGTCATTGACGACCTCGATCGTAAGGGCAAAAGAGCACGGATCACCTTTTTGGATGATGGTGTTGCATGGTTTGGGTGACAGCATGGAAGGATATCAATGGTTTCCCGATCAGATGAACCTTCCCTGGCTGAATTATGTGCTGGTCAATGCGCCAGACCCCTATTTCACAGGGTTCTCCTGGTTTGATATTCAAGGGGATCACGAAGAGGGTATTGCGAGAAATCGACAGCTTCTCTTTCAGACGATCGAAAAAGTTTGTGAGACCGAGGACATTCAGCCATCTCACCTTTTTGTGTTTGGGTTTTCACAGGGTTGCGTGATGACCATTGAAACAGGCATGCGCTTTCCACATCTCCTGGCAGGTTTGATCGGTGTTTCGGGATTCGTCCATCGACCCGAAAGCCTGCTGGCCGAGGCTCAACCTCATGCAAAGACCCACCCCTTTCTTCTGACGCATGGTTCCTTTGATGCGGTCATACCGCACAGCCCGGTCGAGAAACAAGTCGATCGCCTGGCCGAAGCAGGTATCCGATGCCAATGGAAGGTCTTTCCCAAGGAGCATACGATTTATGGAGAAGTGGAACTCCAACTCTATCGCGAATTTCTAGAAGAGATTCGTGCAGGTCTTCAGCCCGCGGAGGGCTGATTTGGAGGAGGAGATGCTGACAAACCTATGCGGAAATCTTGCCTACGCGGGAGCTTTAGCGTGCCCTTCAGCTTGAAGTGGGGCCCGGTTCTTTTGGGGGTGGGATGTTTCCTACTGGTCTCCCAGATCGTGGCTCAAATGGCTCATGGCAGAGTGGATGAGGTGTCGCCCGAAAAAGGTTCTCCGGGGATCATCGTTGAAATCACGGGTCAAGGGTTGTCCTCAACCCGATCCGTGCGTTTCGGGCTGACTGAAGCTGCTTTTGAGGTGGTTTCTGATCAGTTCTTGAGAGCGATTGTTCCTGTAGGGGCCACTTCGGGTCCCATCACCATTCAAGGCGAATCGGGCTTTGCCTTAAGCTTCGATCTGTTTGAGGTGGCTCCATGGATAGAGGGTTTTGAACCTGAGATGGGAAAGTCGGGAGATAGCATACGTCTTCGAGGTTTGAACCTGTCCCAAGCCACCTCACTGTGGTTGGGGCCCCGCGAGCTGGACTTCGTGAAACTTGCCGACACCCTTTTGGAGGCCACCCTACCTGCCGACATAACATCCGGCTTCTTCCGTGTGGAAAGTGAGGCTGGCTGGGCAGAGTCACAAACTTCGTTTCGAGTCATCGGGCCTGAACCAGTCGTGACTGGATTCCATCCGAGTCAAGCCGCATCAGGATCCATGATCACGATTCAAGGCGTCCAGTTCAATGGCGTCAGCAATGTGTGGTTCGCAGATAACCAACCGGCCCGCTTCAGTGTGGTGGCGGATACTCAAATCATGGTTCAGGTCCCTGAGGGTGCGGTGTCGGGTCGGGTTCAACTGAGCTCGGTCATGGGTGTTGCGGCGAGTGAAACACCCTTCCTGGTTCTGGGAAGCGGACCTTTCGCCGATGCCGTGGAGCCAATCCAAGCCAGCTATGATGAAAGCCTGATCATTTCAGGCATTCATCTAGATCAGGTATCGGCCGTATACATCGGTCCACAACTCATACCGCACACCTTGGTCGCTGATACACAGCTTCATGCCACCCTTCCAGAGGGGGTGACTTCGGGCAATCTCATCCTTCAGTCCATCCATCGTCGAGCGGATACTGAGATATTCATCGAGGTTGTAGGTAACGATCCCCTGGTGGCCCAACTGGAGCCACCGGGTGGGATTCCGGGAGATTCCCTGATTCTCACCGGAAAGAATCTCAATGCCGTACAATCAGTGTGGTGCGGGAACGTGGAATGGGGCTTTGAGTCAGTCGCTTCCACTCAAATGAACCTGACGGTTCCACCATTGCCTCCGGGTAGCTACCCCATGGAATTGCGGACCTCTCAAGGAAGTGTTTTGAGTGCGGTGAGGGTCGAGGTTTACGATTATCAACCGATCATCCGTTCCTTCCACCCTCAAGTGGGGCAGGCGCTGACGACAGTCATTATCGAGGGAAGCGGTTTGAATCTCGTACAGGAAGTGTTGATGGCTGGCCGAATAGCTTCCTTTGAAAAGGTTGCTGACACCCAGATACGGATGGAAGTCCCACCCGGCGCCACCTCCTCGACCATTGACCTGATTCATGCCGGTGGAACGGTCGCCACCGGTAGTCTTTTTTACTTCTCGCCCATCATGGATTCTCTACAACCGATCAAGGCTCGAGTTGGGGAAGAGGTCACTCTGTTGGGGCGCCACTTTCAGGGGCTGGAAGGATTGCGATGGAATGGCCTGGATATCCATCCCATCCATCACGACGGTGAAAGGATCCTTTTCATCGTGCCCAAGGAGGCTCGGTCAGGCGATCTCACGGTCGTGACCCCCGGGGGTAGAGTGGTTTCACCCCAACCATTGGGTGTGTTGCCCCAATTGGATGCCATGGAACCTGTCATGGGGCCTGCCGGGACGCTTGTCACCTTGTCGGGGTCCGGACTTGGTGAAGTGACTGCCCTCCTGTTGGGGGAGTTATCCCTTCCCTTTGAAAGAACCGCTGATGGAGAACTCCAATGGGTGGTTCCATCGCTTGCTGCCAGTGGCGTGGTCAGCGTTGTTTCGCCGGTGGGCTTCTCCACTGCTCCCCAGCTTTTTGAAGTAAGGGATCTTGCGGATTTGTCTCTTGAGGTGACGGGGCCTGCAGAAGCGGTCTGGAGGCAGCCTCGTACCTACCGTATTCAAATCACTAACCAAGGACCTTCCATTGCAAGAGAGGTATTGGTTCAGCACCAGTTGCCGCAATCCATCGAATATCGCCCCACTGTTCAGCCGGGAGTTGTCACAGAGCGCCTGGGAAACGTCATCATGGATACCATCCTGCAGTTGGGTCCGGGGCAAACCCTCACCATTGAGCATGTTTTGGAAACGCCCAATTATGGTCTGGAGAATCATCGCTTTGAAACCATCAGTGCCACCTTTGATCCAACACCTGATGATCGACAACAGGATTGGTTACAGGTCATCACGGGTCCCATACCAGCTCTTTCAATCCAGACCAAAGGGCCTAAAACAGTGGCTCTCTCGTGGGATGCTGCGCTCCGGGGTGTTTCCCCTCGGTTGATGCAGAGCCGTGGCTTTGGGCCTGAGATGGATGACTGGGAGCCGTTAGACAACAGCCTGTTCAATTTGTTGGGCGATCACTATGTCCTGATTTTGGAAGCTCCATCCTCACAGACCTTCTTCCGGTTGTTCTTCGAAGGGAGTGATTACCTATTTTCACCCTCCCTACCATGAGTTTGCTATTCAATGACCACGCGATGCATCGCACCCACGTGAAGGACTCATTCAGATCATGAACCGGGAATCGGCATTCACAAACCGACTCCCCCCGGGACAAGTGTGGACCTGCCGCTTTCCGGTGGTTGGCGAAAAAGCAAGCAATGCTTCCATGGCACAACCTGAACATTGGCGATTGGAGTTTTGGCTTGAGCAGTCGCTCATCGGTTCTTTCAGTCACGCTGATCTTGCGAGCATGCCCAGGGAAAAAGTGGTGTGCGATATTCATTGTGTCACCGGATGGAGTCTGAGGGACGCATGCTTCGAGGGGATTCGGCTTTCCACTCTTTTCAGGGCACTGCCCGGGCTGTCCTCTTCAGGTATACGATTTGTTCGATACGTGGCCGCCTCGGATCGAGAGCATGATACTTCCACAAGTCTCTCTCTTGCCCTTAAGGACGGCTGGCTGGTGGATCGAAAGGATGGGAAACCCTTAAGTCCTGAACACGGATTCCCTTGGCGTACGCTCTTTCCCAGTCGTTATTTCTACAAGAGCCTCAAATGGATTACGCAAATCCAGTTTTTGCGGGAAGACCGTCCGGGTTATTGGGAGCGAAACACAGGGTACCACTCACAAGGGCGGCCGTGGAGAGAGGAACGGTTGGATGCCATTCGATTTACTTCGTCCAAGGAATGCGAGGCTTTCAGGGCCCTGTCTGATTTTCAGGACTATCGAAAATCTCAAACAGTGATTGTTAAAGCCAACCTCAGAAACTGGCGTCCTGTGACGCGGAATCTCAGCGGCCTACAGCTCAAATTGTGTGATTTCTCCCATGCGGATCTCAGGCATGTTGACTTTTCAGATGCGAACCTGACCTTTGGACGTTTTTATCGGGCGGATCTTCGCGGGGCTCGCTTCCACCGAACCGATTTGGAGGGCAGTGATTTCACAGAGGCCTTGTTGGAGGGTACCGTTTTTTGTGACAATGCACTTTCAGCGGCAAAATTTTTCACACCATCCAAGCACACCAGAAGCGCCCAGGAGAATCCTCATGCGGGTATGACCCTATCCAACCCTCAGGGTCTCCTCGAAGACCAGGAAGCTTATCTGCAATCCTTAGGTGTATTGAAGGACCTTTAGTCGCAGGCGTGCGGTGCCGGGATGACTTCAAGAAGCCGAGGTGTCATTGCCTGATGAACTTTCTCCACTCTCTTCCGAACTCTCCTGCGAGTTCTCCTCCGAGGTCAGCCCCTGCTTTTGCTTGGGCTTCATTTGGGGAAAGAGAAGGACATCCCTGATGGATTCCTGACCCAGTAGCATCATACAAAGACGATCAATCCCCATGCCCATGCCGCCAGCAGGAGGCATTCCGTGTTCCAGAGCTACCAAGAAATCCTCGTCCAGCTTTTGTTGCTCCCCTCCGGCCTGTTGTTCTAGACGTTCCCGTTGTTGCACCGGATCGTTTTGTTCGGTGTAAGCCGGAGCGATTTCCTGTCCGTTGATGCAGCACTCGAACACCTCGACCGTGGAGGCATCTTCTGGTGAAAGTTTTGCCAGAGGAACCAGTTCCTTGGGAAGATGGGTCACAAAGGTGGGTTGAATGAGGGTGGGTTCGATGAATTTTTCGAAGATGGCATTGGTCACCTCGAAATCTTCATCGCCTTCCTGAATTTCTGCCCCCAATTCGGTGGCCTTGAGTCGTCTTTGCTCAGGAGAGAGCTCAAACCAGTTGTCCCCGGCTTTTTCGCAAATGAGGGTTTTGTAGGGGACGGTTTTCCAGGGAGGGGTCAAATCAATGGTACGGGTGATCTCTCCATCCCGGTTCTTATGCTCGATGACCAGAGTCCCCAGAACCTTTTCCGCCACATGGGTGATCATTCCCTGAACCAGGTCCATCATGCTTTGGTAATCCCCATAGGCCTGATAGGCTTCCAGCATGGTGAATTCCGGATTGTGCCTTCGTGAGATGCCCTCATTTCTAAAATTCTTGCCAATTTCAAAGACGCGATCCATGCCTCCAACCAGGAGTCGCTTGAGGTAAAGCTCGAGAGCGATGCGCATGTAGAACTGACAATTCAGCGCATTATGATGCGTGGTGAAGGGTTGGGCCGCTGCGCCTCCGGGGATGGATTGCATCATGGGCGTTTCCACCTCGATGTAGGCCTGATCGTGGAGATAATTCCTGATTTCTCGAATGATTTGACTGCGTTTGAGGAAGACATCTTTCACCTCCAAATTCGCCATCAGATCCAGATAGCGCTGACGATACCGGATTTCGGTGTCTTCCAATCCATGCCACTTTTCGGGGGGGGGTCTCAATGCCTTGCAAAGGGGTACGAACTGATCAATTTTGACGGAAATTTCTCCCATCTTGGTCGTGAACATCTCACCTTCCACGCCGATGAAATCGGCCATGTCCATCGATTTGAGTAGCTGGAAAGCGTCCTCTCCCAGGTGTTGTTTCTGCCCGTAAACCTGGATTTTGCCACTGCCATCCCGGATGTCGAGAAACT
>Ga0310343_10001346_pt1 | contig 12499 bp, 10 predicted proteins | sample HC15DNA2025_MG_FD_203519 | JGI IMG/M metagenome (GOLD analysis project Ga0310343, IMG submission 203519) | Marine microbial communities from station ALOHA, North Pacific Subtropical Gyre - HC15-DNA-20-25_MG | ecosystem: Environmental > Aquatic > Marine > Oceanic | place: Pacific Ocean: North... | reverse complement strand
GGCGGTTTCCCCACTATAGTTAATAACAAACATTTGTTGTGCTGGATGTAAATTATTAAAATAATCAATAACAAATTTTTTATCAATAATTTTATTATTTGGTTTAAGTTCTGTTTTATATTTTTCATGAAGTTTATACATATGATTTTTAAATTTAAAATCATATTTTTTTAATTCTTGTTCTTTCTTAATAAAACAACTAATATAATTCATAAAAAGTTCATTAGTATATTTAAATACTAATAATTTAAATTTATCAAAAATATAAATATGTTCCGGATAATAATATAAAAATTCTTTAATTTTATTTTCTTTTTTTAAACATAAATAATTATATTGTAGTTTTGGTTGATTACCTCTTAATTTACGTACATTTTCATAATTCATATTTCTTATTTTAGTACGAGTTCCATCTTCATTATAAATCATACATCCAACACAATAATAAGGTAAATCTTTACCAGTATAATATTGTTTAACACTATCATAACTATCATTGATAGAATATTTATTGATAAATTTAACTCCTGTATTTAAAAAAATATAAGGCACACTACTAATAAAATTTTGTAAATTTAATTCTTGAATAATACACTTTTTTTCTTCTAAATTATTAGATATTTTATATATTTTAATTAAATAAATAATAGGCATACTAATTGGCGTAACAATTCTATTATATGGATGTTGTAAAATAAAAGTATAAGTATATTTTATATCTAATGTATTTAAATCAAAATTATTTAAATTACATGCTTCAAAAAACATAGAACGAAATGTATAATCACTATTATTAGTTTCATTATTATTAAAATAATGATAAGATTTGATATCATTAAAAAAAATAATATTACCACCAACAGTAGATTTTGTTGCAATTTCCCAAATTTGATTAGTTACATCAAAAAAAACATTTATCATTGTTCCATCTATAAAATCTTCTACCCAAGAATTAGCAATATTATATTTATTTATAAATTTTTCATATTCAATTGATTTAGAAGGACTATAACAAATAATTTTATTATCTTTCATAATTACAGAACGATATTTTGATAAATAATTAAATTTATCAATATTATCCTTACATTTAGAAAGTGTTTCTTTATTATATTTTATAATATTATATTCATTATTATTAAAAGTATATTTTTTATTTATAAAATTTTCAGTATCATTATAGTCAATATTTAAATCTAGTTCAATATTATTTATATACATATTATTGCTATTAATATTTATAAATAATCTTTAATTTACTTTAATAAATATTATAATATATTTATTATTAATAAATATATTATAATTATAGTATAAGTATAAATATAATGACTAGTAAAATAAATTTTAATAATATATATTTACAATTAGGTGATATAATTAAATTTAATGCACCTTCCAATTCAAATTTACATGAAAAAATATTTATTATTGATTTCATAAATAATGAAAAAATAAATTTAAAAAACGAAGAAACAAGCTTAACGTTAGAATTTAAAAATAATGTATTTTTAGAAGAATCTATAAAAAAAATAGATTTGTTATTTAGACATGAATCTCCTAGTTATATTATACAAAATAACATAGAAATAGATAAAATTATAAGTATTTATTTTGGTGGTAAATTACCATTTATTTTAAATGGTAAAATTGTAAATATAGAAGATGATATGATAGAAATTCAATCCATACCAGATAAAAAAATTTATTATATAGATTTTGCTTATAGTGGTATTCCAGAAAATTTAGATATAGAAAAAATAGTTTTAAGATCAAGTGAAGAAGATATTAGTGAAATTGATAAAGAAAAATCAAATGATACTAATACTAATGATAATGAAAAAGAAATATCATTCCAAATTGATAATAAATATGATGATGATTTAATTGTAAATGACTATAAAGATTTTAATGAAATAATATTAGATAATATTGAATTTGGAGAAAAAACAGAAGAAATATTTTATAGTGTCGAAGTACCTGATAATGAAAAAAGATATTTAATAGAAGAACAAATAGAAGATTATTTAGATAATAATTTAAATTCTATTAAAAAAGAAAATTTAGATGATAATATTAAACATCAAATATTTTTAGAAGCAAAAAGATTTAAAGAATTAAGAAATTTAAATTCAGATTTTGATTTAAATAATATTCCATCAATGAAAGAAGAAAAATCAATATATTACAAACCATTAAAAGAAAATTTATTAAATTTAGATAAAAAATATTATTGGTTATTACCAATTGGAATATATAAACGAAATATTTTTATAGAAGATACAGAAGATATTGAAGATGAAACAGATACTAATTATATTAAAAATGAAATAGGTAAATATATAGAAAATTTAAATAATATTAATGAAAAATGGAGAAAAAAAACATCAAAAGATTCATTATATACTTATGAAAAATATATAAATGAAATATATTTACAATTTGATAATAATACAAATAATTATGATGTAACAAAAACATTAAATTCTAATATGCATATATTAAATGACAATTATGATGATTATAATAGTTTTGTAATAAATAATAAAAATTTAAAAAAGCAACCATTTATTATAGATCATTTTGGTAGTAATATTAAAATAAAATATAGTGATGAACTAGGTAATAAAAAAAAATATAAATTAAAAAATTTAATAGAAGATAAAAAAATAACTATTGGTGGATTTTTAACTTTACCAAAAAAATTTATGAATTTTTCAAAAATAAATTTAGATTATACTTCATTGTATGAAAAAAGTAATTTAAATTTAAATTATATTAATTATTTTAATATATTAAATAATAAAACAAATGTTAATAATTATATTATAGACGATTATGATAATGAACAATTTATAAATTCTTCTAATAATATATATAAAAATAATGAAATTTTTAATAATATAAATAGTTTTTATATTAATTCTATAGATTCTAATGATTATTCAATTTATTATAATCATTTATTAGAATCTTTTATTCCAACAAATGATAAAATTATAGAATTTTTAAATAATAATAATAAGTATTTAAATAACTATAGTTTAAAAAATGATTTACAAATATTTAATATTTCATTAGATAATATACATAATATAAATTATAAAAGTATTAAAAATTTATTAAATAATAATGTATTAAATTATATAAAACAAATAGAAGTTAATAAAAATTTATTAGAAAATTTAATCAGTGAATTAAATACTAATAATAATCAATATTTAAAAAGTGAATATAAAAATTCTTTTAATTTAATTTCAAAAGAATTAAAAGAACAATTATTTAAAAATTATAATATTTCAGAAGATTTATATAGTGATTTAGAATTATATAGTCATTTTATTGAAACTGATGGAGGAGCATTTTTATATAATAATTTAAATAAAACTATAATGGATCTTATTGTTTCTAATTTATTAGATAATTTTATTAAACATAAAGATAAAACTATTAAAGAAGATGAAAAAATAGATTCTTCAGATTGTGAAAAATATTTTTTAAGTAAAAAATATAGATCAATTGATGAATTAAATGATGATAATAATAAATTAATTTATTTTGATGTAATTTATGATAATACTTATTATGGATTAATAAATGAATATAATAATGAAAAAGAAAATATGGATTCTAATGAATTTTTAAAATTTTTAACAAATGAAATAGAAAATAAAATGAATATGACAAAAGAAAAAGCATTGAGAGAAGCAAAAGCAATTATTGAAGAAAAGAAAGAAGTAATAGATGGAGACTATTGTTTATTAGTAGATAAAATAAACAATAAAAATATAATTTTTGTTAGAGAAAATAATATTTGGACAATTGATGAAAAATTTAAAGATAATTTTTATATAGATTCAAATAAAATTTTTTGTGATTCAAATAAAGAATGTTTATTTAAAGATGATAAATGTGAAAATAAATCTAAAGTTGTAAATAAAACAATGAAACAAGATGTAGATGAAATACTAAAAACATTTAATATAGAATATGATATAAGTATCGAAGATATAAAAAAAAAATTAAATACAAGCTATGAAAATGCTAATAAATACTTAACTAATATTTTAAAAATAAAGAAAGAAAAGACTTATTATATAAATAATATATTGAAAAAATATAATAAAATTTTAGATGATTTAAAAATTGTAAGATCTCCATATGAAGAATTGAGAGATAATATATTAAATTATCCTGACTTTACTAAAAAACAAATTTTTATAAAAACATTTTGTTTAAAATTAACAAGAGGTTCAATCAATGAAGAAGATAATAATTGGTTATATTGTATTAAAACCGGTATTAAATTAATTCCAGAATTTTTATTAAAATTAGCAAATGTATTTTTAAGTAAAGGAGATTATTTATTAGAATTAGATACTATATGTGCAAAACAAGGAACTATAAGTGATGATAATAATTATTGGGTAGATAAACATAGTGGCTACATTATTAAAAGAATAGATTTTAGTAGTGATGAAGGATATGACGAAAAAGGATTTAAATTAAATACAAAAGAATTAATAGATGAGTTTAATATATTTAATAATGAAAAAGAAAGTACTAATAATTCAATTACAATGATTAAATATATAGTAAATGGTATAACAAATAATATGAACATTAATTTAGAGAATCATATAGAATTTATAATACAAAATGTAGTAAAATTAATTAATAAAACTCTACCATCAAAAGATCAATATGAAAAATTAATATTAAAAAGTGCAAAAAAAGAAGGAAAATTTGATAAAATACCTGATTATGAAGAAACATATAATTTATCATTATTGGTATTAACTTTGACTTTTATTAGTATTTCTATATTAATAAATATACCAAATATAACTACTAAAAAAACTTTTCCTGGATGTGTTAAATATTTACATGGTTATCCTTTAAGTGATGATAATAAAAATATAGTTTATATTGCTTGTGTTGCTTCAAAAATGAAAAGTTCTATTAAACCATGGAATAGTATATTAAAAATAAATGAAAATACATTAGTTAAAAAAATAACAAATATTATAGATAAATTTGTATTAACAAATAAAGATATTGTTGAATTATTAGAATTTAAAAAAGAGTATCTTAAAACAAATGATAATGAAAACAAAGAAAGTGAAAATAATGAAGAAATAAATTGGCATAATTTTTATCCACCATTAAAATTTATTAATATAGATCCAAAAGAAATAGTTCCTTTAAGCAGTGATTTTAATGATATTATAATAGAAAATATAAAAAAAGGAAAGAAAAATAATGATTTTGATATAATAAAATCAAAAATTTTATTTTTAAGTATGAATATTATAGAAAGTATAGAATTAATTGTTGCAAAACAAGCAACAATATTAGAAAATAATAATGGAGAACCATTTATAGAAAACTCTTGTTGTTATGATGAAAAAAATATATATGTATTTTTAAATAAATATGATAAAACTATAGATGAGAAAAATAGTTTAATACGTTTTTACAATATTTTAAAAACAGGGTTAATTGAATTAAATAAACCTGTAATAATATATGATTCAAAAAATAGAAGATTAAATTATCCAAAAATAGATAACTATTTTAGTGAAAATATAATATATAAAGCTTTCATTTTTTATTGTAATTTTAATAATAATATACCTATTGATGATGAATTAAAAGCAATATGTTTAGATAAACCAAAAGAAATTTTAAAAGATTTAAATATTGTTGATGCAATTAGCAATTTAAAATCTCAAGGTAAAAATTATAATAAAAATAATTTTGAAGATTTATTAAATTTAATAAATAAACGAAATATTAATATAATAACTAATAAAACATTAGTATCTAATTTTGAAATTATTAGAAATATTATTACTACATACAAGAGTAATGAAGACGAAAAAAATTATGAAACATTAACTACAAAATTAGAAGAACTTTTAGATACTTATAGTTTATTGAATGATGGTTCATTAAATAGAGAAATTAAAAATTATTTGATTTCTAATAATAATATAATCAAAAATAGTTTATTAGGACAATTTAAAACAATAAGTTCAATAACTAAATCCAATTACAAATTATTAGAAGATTCATTAAATATTAAATTTACAATAAATGATCATAATTTTGTATTAAATTATTTAAAAAATTTAACAACTATTTTTCCAAATATAGTAATGAATAAAAATATAAATTATAATAATGTACCAAAACATTGGAATTTATCTGAAATACACAATAATGATATATTTAATATTTTAAAAAAATATTATTTACCACTTATGAGCTTGAATGTTTTCCCAGAATTTAATAAAGTATTTGAATTATTAAATAATAAATGTAAAATTTTAGTAGATTTAATAAATAATATTTATAATAAAAATAACATTGAAATTAAAAGTTATAAAAAAAATATTACTTTATATAGTATTTTTGATGAAGTTTTTGTAGAAAATTTATATAAATTTGTATTTTTAAATATTATACATGATATATTAGATATTGCAAATTCTGATGAATTCTTAATGTCAATAAATTCTGATGTTAAAAAAGATACAATAAATAATGATATCATAAATTATTTATTAACCTTTTTTAATATTATGAATCAGCATCATAAATTAATAAATAGTTCATATAATAAAGTTAGACAAAATATATTAATAGCAAAAGAAAAAGAAAAAGATTTAATAACAGATTATTTAAAAGATTTATCACAAGAAGAAAGAGATATTGAAACTATATTTAAAAATAATAAACTAGAAAAATGGAGTAAAGGTTTACAAAAAGGTTTAACACAATATGTAAAAGAAAATTATGATGAAGAAAGAGCTGAATTGGAAAAACAAGCCTTAAAAGAACAAATGCTCAAAAAGCAAAGTAATGTTACTGATATGAATAAAGAAATTTACAAAATGGATATGGAAGAAGAAATGACAAATGCTAAAGAAATAGAAGATGAAGAATATAATATGAATAATATACCAGATGATGATGATTATGATAGTGATTATGAATATGATTAAAAATATTTTAATAAAAAAAATTGATTTTTAAAAATATTTAAAGATTTTACTACATTATAAAATATATATTATGCAAACTACTATGATGATGATGATGTTTATGATGACCGATGCACTTATTATGAAGGCTCCTGTAATTAAGACATTTAAATATGTTGGTTCAACACCTCCAATTGAAAATTTTGATCCACTAAATATTCTTAAAAATAAAAGTGAAAATCGTGTAAAATTTACTCGTGAAGCCGAACTTCAACATGGTCGAGCTGCTATGCTAGCAACATTAGTTATTCCATTTCTTGAACTAATGGATAAAGATGATTCTATGCTTGGTATCAATTATTTAGCATCTTTAAATGCTTATCACCAAGCACCATTTTGGTTAGGTATTGCTTCATATGAAGCACTACGTATGGGGCGTGGTTGGGTTAATCCATTTCAAACACAAACAACATTTATGCTTAAAGAAGATTATCAGCCAGGAAATATTTTTAATGTTAATGTTAGTCAAGTTAGTGATAATCTTCTAAATAAAGAACTTAATAATGGACGTCTGGCTATGATTGGATTTATGGGAATGTTTGGTCAAGAACTTGTTACACATCAAAATGTATTTTAAATAAAAAATAAAAATTATGATAAATAGTAAATAGTAAATAGTAAATAGTAAATAGTAAATAGTAAATAGTAAATAGTAAATAGTAAAAAATAAAAAATAAAAAATAAAAAATAAAAATTATGATAAATAGTAAAAATTAATATTATATTTTTCTTTATATAATATTAATTATGCTAAAACAATTTTTCAATAAAAACATAACTTTAGTTTCAATAATTTTTTTTATATTAATGTTTATTTTATTAATAATAGTTAAACCTGAAATAGTTTTTACAAAAAATGGAAAACCAAGAGATTTTGGTTTAGGTTATAAAAATAAAACAATATTACCAATTTGGTTAATTGTTATAATATTATCAATATTTTCATATTTAGCAGTTTTATTTTATATACAATTTAATAGAATAGTTTTTTAAATTAATATTTTTTAAGATAATACTTTATAATTATTTATTATATATATTATCTATTTTTCTTTTATTATGGTCTATAGAAGTAGAACATTTAATATTTATAATGTAATTAAATGTAATAGAACATATTAATAAACCAGCCAAAATATACCAAACAATTCTTCCTACTATATTTTTAATGCTTATTAATTTATAAAGTTCTATTATATCTAAATTATTTTCTATATCATCTGATATAAATATATCATCTTTTTTTAATTGACGTATAAAATCACCATAATCAACAATATCATTTGTAAACTCATTTATAAATTTTTCATTATGATTTTCTATATATTTAAAAACATTTTTTAAATCTCTTGTTTGTTTTTCACCATTTATTCCATTTTTCTTATTTAATAATTTTTGTATAATTTTTCTAGAACCTAAAAAGCTAACAACCATATATCCAATAGTATTGGAAAAAGGTTTAATCCAACCATTAAATAATTCAAGTAAAAAATATAATATAACAAAAATAATTAACCAAGGTGCAATAGTTATTAATAATATTTGAGAATACAATGAATAAAGATCAGTATTAGGACATATAGCTTTTGCTGTTTTTAAATTTAAATAATAATTACCAGCTAATAAAAATGCAATATAAATTAATAGAAAAATTTTATTATTAGAATTTTCTTTTAAAGATTGTATATTATTTCCTGTATATAAATAAATAATTGTTACTACACAATAAATAATTGTTAATATTGTAAAATAAACAATATTAGATAAAGGCGATGCTTCATAATTTTCTTGGGTTGAACCACTATTTATATCAATATTATCATCGGAATTAGATGATGTAGACATTATTAATTATATTTATATGTATAAATTATTTTTTTTAAATAATACATATAAATAATGGATAAAAATAGAGATGATTATTTAAACTTTAATATTAATTATAGTAATAAAATAGAATATAATGATGCTCCAAAATTAATAGCTCCAAATGTAAATTTTTTTTTTAAAAATATATTAAAAAATTGTAATAAAATTAAAAATAATAATTTTAATTTTTTATATAATGTAGGACTATTTGTATTATTTTTACTTATTTTAATAATTATATTATTAACAAAGTATAATGGTGGAAAAAATCTTAATGAAAAATATAAAAAAAATATCAAAGATAAAGAATATATAATGTCTAAATTAATATATTATAATAAAGTTAATATTGAAAATAATCAAAGAATAAAAAATAATATGATAACTAACTTACCAGATTATAGTAATCATCCAGAAGCGGAATTATTACATAAAAAAATATATTTCTAATGTATATTAAATATGTCAGATAAAAATAATAAAACTAATGAAAAATATTTAGAAGAAGTAAGAGAATTTTATATATTAAAAAAAAGATATGAAAAATATAAAGAAAGTATAAAAAATAAAATTATTAACTCTGATAATTCAATACAAGTTAAAAAACAACTTTTAGCTAAAACAAAATTTAAATGTATTAATTGTAAAAATGAAGGTGGAACAATATTTCATATTGATGAATCTAATTTAAAAGTATTTTGTGGTAATAAATCAAATCCTTGTAATATTAACTTAAATATTAAAAGAAAAAAATTTACAAATTTAAAAGAAAATTTAATAAATATAGAAAATGAAATAAATTTAAAAAAAAAAGATATAATAATTTCTAAATTAAATTTTATATTTAAATATATTGAAGAAGATAAAGCTATTGAAAATTTTGAAAAAATTAAATCAGAATTAACAGAATTGCAAAAAAATTATAATATTTTATTTGAAAAATATTTATATTTATTTGATAATGATAACGCAAATTCTGCAATACAAGATTTATTGCTACAACAACACAATTACGTTAATGAATTTAAAGAAATATTAGATTTATATTATACTACAAGAGAAAACAAATATTTAAAAAATGCATTAAATTATTACATTACAAATATTATTAATATAGATGAAAAAATTTTAAATAATCAATATAAATATAATGCTATTGAAAAAGATTTAGATAATAACATGAATTATTTAATTCAAAATAAATATTTACAAACTGATATAGAATTATTAGTTAATGATTAAAATAAATAATTTTATTTTATTAATATATAAATAGTATTATGAATTTATTTAAAATTATAAATTTAAAATTTTTTTTACTAGCTTTGTTAATTGGTTTAGTTTATATATATTTTAATGATGATAGAAAAAAAATAATAATATATCCAACATCATCTAATTTTGATAAAATAGAATATAAAGATAAAATAGATAATTGTTTTAAATATAATTTAAAAGAAGTTAAGTGTCCAGCAAAAAAATCTAGTATTAAAAATATTCCAATACAATAAGTTGTTAAATTTTTATTTTAAAAAAAATATAAAAAATACTATTTTTTTTTTAACAATAATATTTTTTATATTTTATAATATATAATTTATTAAATGATTAATAAAGGTGTTAATAGAGTAATTAGTAATATTATGTATACGGAACGTGGAAAAATTATTTTATCAATAATTTTAGGACTTGGTTTAGCAACATTATTCAGAAATTTTTGTAAAGGTAAAAATTGTTATAATTTTTTAGGACCAAAACAATATGATTTAAGAAACCAAATATTTTCATTTGATACAAATTTTAATAAATGTTATATGTTAGATGAAGAAAATATTAAATGTGGAACGATGGAAAGAAGTATAGATTTTACATAAATTGTGGAAAAATTACCCTAGATACAATTTCTCCCACAAAATATAATCGCGTGTGGGGCGATTTCCCCACAAAATATAATCGCGTGTGGGGCGATTTCCCCACAAAATATAATCGCATGTGGGGCGATTTCCCCACAAAAAAATGTTAAATTTGCGTAAATTAATAAATAAATTAATAGTTTATTTAGTATAATTAAGAAATTATGGAATCAAATAGTGTAACCTCTATATCACAATTACCAACAAACAATAATTTTCAAAATGATACATTACAACAAAATATACAACAAAATCAAAATAATATAATACTTAGTAAAAATGATATACTGAATGAACCAACTAGTCAAATTTTGAATCAAAATCCTAATCCAAAATCTAATCCTAATGCTAATGCTATTCCTGTCTTAAACCAAGAAACTAATAATGTTGTGCAAAATAATCCAAATTATAATGAATTAATTAGTCAATTACAAAAAGCAAGTAGTCAAGGTGTAACACAATTACCTTCACGTGATATACCAATGAATCCTACTCAGACTGCTAATGATGTTGAAATTAAACCTAATTTTGTACCACCTCCACCTAGCCACGAAGATTATATACAAAATATGCAAACACCTGATGAATTAGTAAATCAAAATAATAGAATAATGAATTATCAAAATAATTTAGAACAATTTTATAGCGAAATTCAGCTACCATTAATTGTATCATTATTATATTTTATATTTCAATTACCATATTTTAGACAATTTGTAAAAAAAATACTGCCTTTCTTATTTGGAAATGATGGAAATATGAATTTATATGGATTTTTCTTTAATAGTGTATTATTTGGAACATTATTTTTTATTATTAATAAACTAATTAGTAACTTAACTATGTACGTAAATAATTAAAAATTTATTTAATATAAAAACAAGTATTAAATACTTTATTAAATTTTTATATTTTTTCTAAATCTACTTGTGCCTCTTTTGCTAAATCACATACTAATGGATCATTTTTATAATCATTTATATATTTGATTTTAATAATGCCACTTGAAACCATTAATTTCATACAATTATAACATGGATAATGTGTTATATATGCAGTACATTTATCACTTGATACACCGCGTTTAGCACAATCTGTTATAGTATTTTGTTCTGCATGAATAGTTGCAATATTATGATTATCTTTTATAATCATCTTATGTTCACAACCAGCAATATAACCATTATATCCTTGTGCTATTATACGATTATCTTTTACAAATAAACAACCAACATGTAATTTTTCACACGAAGAACGACTAGATGTAAGCAAAACTATATATTTAAAATATTCGTCCCAACTCGGTCTTGAAGTCATTAATTTATTATATATTATTTTATTATTTATTTAAAAAATTAATAAATAATAAAAATATATTTGAGAGAATTACTAATAATATTTAAAACGTCGTGAGGGGACACGACCCCGCCCTATAATGTAGGTATAAACTTCCATCCTAATTCTTCACATATTTTTTTCCATATTTGGTCTTGTTCTATTCTTTTTTCGCGATCTTTTAACATAGGAAAATATGGTAAAAATGAGCGTTCATTAATTAATTCACATAATTTATATAATGTATAATAATAATTCAAAAAATTAACTCTATCTTTTGGACAATATTTTGCATATGGTTTTTGAATTTCATTAAATAAATTACATAATTTT
>Ga0310343_10001344_pt1 | contig 12506 bp, 8 predicted proteins | sample HC15DNA2025_MG_FD_203519 | JGI IMG/M metagenome (GOLD analysis project Ga0310343, IMG submission 203519) | Marine microbial communities from station ALOHA, North Pacific Subtropical Gyre - HC15-DNA-20-25_MG | ecosystem: Environmental > Aquatic > Marine > Oceanic | place: Pacific Ocean: North... | reverse complement strand
ATCTGGTTTGTGGAGCCATCGGTGTAAAAGCCGACCAGAAGAGAGCGATTGAATTGGCTTCTAAATTTGGATTTGAATCGGTGGAAGCGAAGGCCGATTACCTAGCATCTCTGAGCAACGGGGAAGTGGACGCACTGGAGCGCCTGCTCAAAGACCGGAAGCTCGTCTGGGGGACTTCAGGGTTGAGTGTCGATTTTAGGGGTGATGAGAGGAAATTCAAAGAAGGCCTGAAGCAATTGCCTCGATTGGCCAAAGGCTTGCAGCGGGCGGGAGTTGAGCGGGTGAGCACTTGGCTTAGGCCCGCTCATCATGACTTGACTTATAATCAGAATTTCAAGCAGCACGCTGACCGACTCAGGCAGGTTTGCCGGATTCTTAAAGACAATGATATCCGCTTTGGTATGGAGTATGTGGGAACGAGTACCTTGCTCGTCTCTCGTAAGTATCCATTTATCCACTCTATGGCCGAAGTCCTGGAACTGGTCGACGCAATCGGTACTGGAAACGCTGGAATCGTCTTGGATAGCTGGCATTGGTGGCAAGCAGGAGATTCCACTTCCGATATTGAGAAGCTGCGTAATAAGGACATCATTTTGGTAGATATAAACGACGCTCCAAAAGACATAGACAAGAAACGCCAGCTGGATGGTCAGCGCCAACTTCCCATGGCTACGGGCGTTATAGATACTGAAGGTTTCGTAAAGGCATTAGTGGAAATTGGATACGATGGACCGGTAAGAGCAGAGCCGTTTAATCAAACCTTACGTGACCTCGACGACGAGTCTGCTTGCAAAGCGACCATCGATTCCCTGCGCAAGGCGATGGCCCTAGTTAGCTGAAGCAGGGTGAGGTGCCTCGCCTTCTAAAAGCGGAAGGTATACTGGAATTTGGTAGCAATTTTCGTATCCTGTGATTGAAAATGGAATCCGCCGAGCGGGTTTTGCAGCCAGCCTTGATTGAATACTACAAAAAGGTCGCGACCCGGTTGTAAGGTCCAACGCATGCGGCTTTGCCAACCCAGGTTACGTGAGCGGTTGTCATATTGAATCAGGTTGGTGAATGAGAGGAAAGGAGACACTGAATAGTCGATGTTGGCTGTGTAAATCCGGGTGATGAAAGCTCCCTCGGGCAAGTGAGCGAAGGTCTGGTTAGCGGCTAGGGAGAAATTGAATTTCGGAGGGAGTTTGTAGGTGAACGTGCTTGAGATCCGCTCTGCGGTGCCAGACCAGAAGTCGCCCACGCTACCGCGGATAGAGAAAGTGGCTCGGCGTTTTCTAGCCGAGGCGAAGTTGAAGCCGTATCGATTATTCGTATACTCTCCAGGCTGGAGAATAACTCCAGGAGAAATCTGAAATGGCTCAAAAAGCCGTTCGTAAGTGCGGTCGTAGTCGCCAAACGCGTGCACTGAGTCGCCAGATTTGAAATGCCAGTCCAATGGAGTGACATGGAATTCTCGGCTTTCCACGAGGCCGTTGTCGAGATTCTCGAACTCTGTATAGAAAATATCGTGAAACATTTGCTGCATTCCTAAGAAGTTGGTGGGTCGAGGATTGTAGCTCACTCCTGCTCGATACATCTTCACGTTGTTTCGCTGCACGAACCCCAGGGCGGGATCAAAGTCGTCCTCGACTACGCGGTAGACGAGTTCGCCCACATATTTGTCATTTGGATAGTGGGCGGAAATTCCGTATGATTGGTCGTCGCCAGAATCATCGCCGCTGTCGCTTTGCACTGTGTAGGCATTGACGGCGAAGTTCTGCGATTTGCCGAGGAAGTCCGAGGTAGCGAAACGGGCATCCACTCCATAGGTGCTCGAGGACGGGCCCGAAGTCGGATTACCGTTTGTATAGATACCCCCGATATAGGACTGCTGCAAAATGTTCTGTTTAAAACGTCCCACCATGAGGTTCTCGCTGTCGACAAAAGAAGTCGTGCCGCTCATAACATTGAGCACTCCGAGTTCCGTCTGGCCGATTTTGCCGGTCAGTTTGATGCCGGCGTCAAGTGGCACCTCTTGTCCGCGAACCAGACCTATGCGGCGACTGAAGAAGGGAAAGACATCCGCACTGGCTGGAGGAATGCCTCCTGGAGACGATGGTCCTGTACTGGCGAAAGCGAATACCCCTGCGTCCTCTAGAAAGAAGGATCGCTTTTCCGGAAATCGAATGGAGAATCGGCCAAGATTGATTTGCCGTTCATCAACCTCGGTTTCACCGAAGTCTGTGTTGATCGTTCCGGTTAGTTTAAGGCTCGGTGTAATGTTGTAGGAAATATCGACACCTGGCTCGGCATCAAAGCTATCATGACTAAATGTATCCGAGTCCAGCCAGCTAGCCGCGACGAATGGTCGGATGTCTAGACCGATGCCTTGATTGAGGCCTTGCAAATTAGTAATCCTTCCCGCTTCGGAGATTTGCAGAAAGTCCGTTTCTAGCCGGGCCCCCGACCAGCGAGACTGTTCAAGCTTGCGAATAATATTCCGCTCAATGTTGAAGCCCCACTGATTGGATCCCGGGGGGAAATTGAGACTCTTGAAGGGAATCGCAAACTCGGCGACCCAGCCAGATTCGGTATGCTTCGTCCGAACCTCCCAGATGGCGTTCCAGTCCGTATTCAATTCTTGGTTATCGTAGGCGAGGCCATCGACGAATACACCTGCCGGGTTGGTGGCAAAATAGAAGGCATTTTGTTGAGTGCGAAAGGTGTCCAGGATGATTTCGATCGAATCATCTGATCGGAGGCTCCCGTCCCGTTCCATAACGGTTCCAATAACCTTATTAGACTCGGAATCGAAGGCGGTAATTCCCACGTAAAGATTGTTGTCATCGTATAGTAGCGTGACTTCTGTTTGTTCAGTTGGAGCTTGACCCGTGTCAGGTTGGCGCTGAACCAATTCGCCGATTTTGGGTGCTTGGCTCCACATCGGCTCGTCGAGATATCCGTCAACTGTTATCCTGTCGGATACTCGCGTTACCGTTACGGATGGAGTCGTATCTTGGCTGGAGGTTTGGTTCGAAAGGCAGATGGACAAAATCGTCAATAGAACGATTTGCGTCACAGGGTTGCGTTGAGTATATTTCACTCTTTGGATAAGGAGGTAGTCTCTAGTATGTTACGCCTTAAGATAGAACGTTGGACGTTTGGGCTTAAGGTGCCGGTCTTGATCACATTTTGATGTCATCAATAGCGCGAAATTCATCACGCCATTCGGTGGCCGTTTCTGGATACACGTCTGCGGAAATGCAGCCTGGGTCCATTCCCGCTATAGATAGCTGCGTGCCGTGAGGATCAAAAATGACAGAGTGGCCGGGGTAGTTAAATTTAGGATCGCTCCCGACTCGGTTCACGCCGATCGTGAAGGCTTGATTCTCGATGGCTCGCGCTTTCAGCAGTGTTACCCAGTGATCGACCCGCGTATCGGGCCAATTGGCGATGACGGGAAAGAGATTAGCTCCTTCTTTGGCGCCTCTACGAAATAGCTCAGGAAATCGAAGATCGTAGCAAATGAACGGGCAAACAGTGAATCCTTGCCAATCGAACATGAGTATGTCCTCTCCGTCCTCATAATAGTCTGATTCACCTGTGTAACTAAAACAATGGTTCTTCTGATAGTGACCGACAAGTCGACCTTCCGGGTTGAATACCGATAGCTCGTTGCTCCCTTTTCCTTCACGCGATTGGAAAACAAGCCCACCTAATGACCACGATTGATACTTCTGGGCAATTTCAGAAAGGAAGGCTTCGGCCGAAGAAGGCGTGGCTTCAGCGACCTTTGAGACATTCATGCTGAATCCCGAGGAGAACATTTCCGGCAGAACTATCAGAGAGCCAGGTTGGATTTCGATTGATTCGAGAAGCTCGCGAATCGCCGCGAAATTAGCGTCACGGCACTCCCATTGGATATCGTATTGGCAGGCTATGAGTTGCATGGATTAGAAAGGATGAAAATGAAGTAATGACAATGTAGAAGCGGGTTTATTCCGCGATTTCCTGATTATCGAGGCATGAAACCGATCCTACAAGATTCTACTAAACATAGCGAAGATTGGTTGGTTTGGTCCCAGGCAGCGCCCCGTACAGCAGAATGATACGAAGGGCATACGCTTTGGTTCGCTCCTTCAGATCTTGCTGATTCTCCTCAACCACCGAATTTTCCGGGTCAGGAAATTCATAATCCATTCCTATACATTCATTTTTCATAACTCATCCTTCAACCTTTATTCCTCCTGATGGTATGATGCCGATTAGAAAGGTGAAGGTCACACCGAAGAGCATGGGCCATTGCCAGGCTAGGTTTATGATTCCGTTTTCGGAAAGGAAGAGCAATGTGGCGGTAATGCTGCTGCCTAGTAGCATGGCCAGCAAATTCCAGCGATCGGTGCCTCGTTGGGAGAGCAGACCGACTAGGAATACGCCGAGCAGTCCGCTATAGGTCACTCCAGCAATCTTGAAGGCCAGCCAAATGAATTGTCCGCCGTGCTGTAATGCCCAAGCTATGGATACAAGTCCGATAGCGGCAACGCCCATGAAGACCCGGGCGATCCAAACTTGTCGGGTAGCACTAACTTCCTTGCCGAGAAGTGGCTTATAGAGATCGACAACCACGGAGGAACTTAGAGCCGCCAGAGCGCTATCAAGGCTGGACATGGCAGCTGCGAGTACGCCGCAAAGGAGTAGGCCTTTGAGGCCTGTTGGCAGGGCGGTAGCGATGAAATGGGGAAAGACCTTGTCAGAGTCGACGCTGGATACTCCGTCTAAGAGTTTCATTGGCAACGACGTATCGGAAAATTGGATGTAATATGCGTAGAGCCCGACACCAATAAGGAGAAACAATGCGGCTACTGGAAGAGAAACAAATCCGCTCAGAATGATGCTCTTGCGAGCTTGGCCGAGATTGTGACAGGTGAGCATGCGTTGAGTGAAATCATGATCCGTCCCTTGCATGGCTAGCGTGTTGATGAAGCCGAATACCGCCGCCAGAAAGAACCAATTGGGATCCGTCCAGATGCTTCCGTCAGTGGACCATTGGAAGATTTTCAAATGCCCATTTTCCCGACCGACTTCTATAATCTCTGACCAGCCCACTAGGTCGTGAAGCATCCATATCATGGTGGCGCCAGCGGTTAGGAAAACTATCGCTTGAAGGCAATCTGTCCATATGACTGCTTTGATGCCACCAACGCCTGCGTAAGCTAGGCAGAGAAGGGCGAAACCAATCATCGTCCAGCCAAGGGGAATCCCGAGGATAACGTGCAGACCCGTTGAGGCAATCATCAAGCGGACCGAGGATGCCATCACTCTTGAGAGCAGGAAAAAGCAGGCAGCCGTATAATGGCTAGTCCCGCCAAACCGATAGGCCAAGTACTGGTAGATCGATAGACAGCGCAGTTTGTAGAAAGCTCCGAGAAAGAGAAAAGCGATGGCGAAGCGAGCCAGAAGGGACCCGACACTCATCTGCAAATAGCCCATATTTTCCGCATACCCGACCCCGGGTGTTCCCAAAAATGTGGCAGCGCTGATCTCGGTGGCGATGAGCGATCCTAGAACGGCTAACCACGGTACTTGTCGCCCGCCCGCAACATAGCCTTCCATGGACTCGCCGCGCTTGCCGAACCGAATGCCGATGAACAGAACGGCGGACATGTAGAGAACGACGACAAGAGAATCAATCAGTGGCATTGCGGAGAATCTGAGATAGTTCGAAGGCTACCCGCAAAGTCACGTTAATCACCCTCGGTACTCAAGACTGTAATGGCGTCTGAGGCTCCAAGATCGTAGGAGCGGCTTTAATCCGAGATTAACAACTCGATTGGGTAGAAACGGCCCACGCTTTGAGGGACCGCTCTTTTGCCCTTAAACCAGATCGGTCTGCCCAGGTATGGCTATTGGATCAAGGGCTAGGTCGCCGAATTTCCATTCTTTTGGAGTGAGATCTTGCTTTGATGCTTGCATGGCCCAGTCCCAACTAAGAGTTCGCCCCGTGTAGGCCGCCATTCTGCCCAGGATGGCAGTCATGGTGCTTTGAGCGATACGCTTCCCCTCGTTAACGGTATTGCCAGAGCGAATAGCATCGAGCGTGTCCTTGTACTCGACTACAGCAGGATTTGGACGCGGCCCTTCATAGCTGAACGGCTTTTTCCCTTCGATGGTGACCTTGGCAAAACTGAGGAAGAGGCGACCTTCGGTACCATCGATTCGCATATCATTGCGGGAGCTTACCCCGTCCATTTGCGAACCAATGTGGGTTACTCGAGCTCCATTAGGATATTCGTACTCAACTGAAATGTGGTCCCAGACATTGGGATAAATTGAATCGGTGCGACTGATGCGCCCGCCCGTTCCAATGGCTTTGATCGGATGGGATCCCATGACCCAATCGACAAGGTCCAGATTGTGCACGTGCTGCTCGACGATGAAGTCTCCAGATCCCCAAGTGGTGAATAGCCAGCGGCGTAGTTGCCATTCCATGTCAGACCAACTGCGAGTGCGAATCGCCTCTGTTTCGCGCCAGTTGGACAAGGCTCCTCCGATTCGAGTTGATTGGCCAGAAAGCAGGTCGCCCATCACCCCACTGTGGATTTCTTCAATGCCAGCCATAATGTGACGAGCCCGACGCATTTGCGTTCCAGCGACAACGGTCAGCCCTTTCTTCTCAGCCAGCTCTGACGTTTCAATGATGTGTCGCACGCCGACCGGGTCTACCGCTACCGGCTTCTCGATAAAGACGTGCTTTCCGGCTTCCACCGCGGCCCGGAAGTGGATAGGTCGGAATACGGGAGGTGTGGTAAGGATGATCAGATCGACGTCGCATGCGATGACCTTTTTGTAGGCGTCGAAGCCGGAGAACATCGTTTCGGGGGTGACCTTGTAGATGTCTTTGAATGGGAGTTTGCGCCTAGCCATGTTGGCTTTGATCCGCTCTGTGGCTGCTTCCAAGTGATCGGGGAACAGATCGCCTATAGCAACGAGCTCGATGTTGGAATCAGCCTGCGCGCAATCGATGATGCCTGCTCCGCAGCCTCGGCCACCTAGACCGATCAGACCGATTTTGATCTTATCGTTGGCAACCCCCGCGTGAAGGTTTTGGGCGCCGACTAGAAGCGATGCTACGCTGGCCGCTCCCGTAGTTTTGATGAAGTTCCGTCTATTAAGGGGATCTGTTGTCATGAGAAATAATCCGTAGATTTAGGTTAATTCGGACAATGGCTCATCCGTTTGCAATCCGAGAATTATAGTGCTAGCAGATTTGTCCAAGCTGTGCAATTACACTCTCAAATTTTGCAGTTCTGGTGATAGAGGTGTAGGGATGATAGGCTCGATCCTCCGTAAACAACCGAAGTGTAGGTGCGATCGCTCAATCCAGCCGAGATCATCTATTTATTTATCGAAGAACGCGAATGTAGGAGCACCGACATAAGTCGGGGCGATAAGTCGCCTAATGATGAAAATCGCGGTCCCGCAGGGTTCGGGACGGTCCTAAAAGTATCCTAAAAAGCAAAAAACCACATCCACAGATCCTGGCCCTCGGCTAACCGGGGACCCCGCTCCACTTGTCAAACCGAAGGTGGACTCAAAGCGGACCGAGCGACCACTAAGAGCGTTGTCAAATCCTAGTAAAACGAGAATTAAACCTAGTTAGCACTGCCCCAATCCTCTTGTCCAATCTCCCGAGTCAGCATTTCGAATCGCTTCTTAATATCCGGTTCCGCTAGCAACTCTCTTCTTTTATCTGGATCCACCACGAATTGCTGAGCCACCACATCGGCTAGGGCTGAAGAGCTCGAATCTGCCTGGGCAAGCGACTTCTTGATACGGTCCACGATCGTGTCCGGGAAATTCTTCAAAGCCAAATAGAGAGCGTCGTGTAGAGTGGCCTTGACCTGGTCGATTTCATATTCGGGAATCGGTATTGATGGGCTCGGTTCAATCGTCGCGTAAGGATACTCGTTTTCTTCCAGCCAATTGGTGAAATCCACTCGTAGGATGCCATGGAGAATCAGATTGGAACCTCCATCCTCCTGCTCCTTAGAAACGCGAATGAGTCCGATTGTACCCGTTTTGGCAGTGCATTCAGTAGGATCTTCGGTCTCATTCTGAGTTAGTGTCCCAACGCAAATCATGCAGTGCGACTCAAGTGCGTCGTCGAGCATTTGACGGTACCGTGGCTCAAATATATGCAGGGGCATCACGCCTTGCGGAAAAAGCGTCGCTTTAGGAAGTAGGATGGCGCCGCAGCGCTCAGGAATTGCTAGGGAAGCGGAAATTTGAATTTGAAAGGCTGAAGGTTGAAGACGGAAAAGTTTGTAGATTGCAGGATTGGTCTCACAATTGCAGGACTGCGATGCCAAAGTAGTAATTGCGGTGTTAAACCGCTCCTACAGATTTTGTCTAAACATCGCACAACTCTGCTGCGTGGCACAGGGCGGCGATGGGATCCTCCCAGGTGGGTATGAATTCTTGGGCTACATATCCGGCGTATCCAGTTTTTAGTATTTCCTCAAGAATGGGTGGATAATTGATTTCTTGAGTATCGTCGAGTTCGCCTCGGCCCGGGTTGCCAGCGGTGTGGTAGTGAGCGATGTACGCATGATACTGGCGAATTCGGCGGATGATATCGCCATTCATTACTGAGACATGATAGATGTCGAAAAGCAGTTTAAAATTGTCCGAACCGACTCGCTTGATCAGATCCACGCAGAAGTCTAGATCATCGCCAAAGTAGCCAGGGTGTCCCTTCATCGGATGGGTGTCGTCGCGCGAGTTGAGATGCTCGAGCACTAAGGTTACGCCTTGCTTCTCCGCGTGGGGGAGTACTTCTTTCCAGGTCTCGATGCAGCGTTGGGCAGCCTTTTCATCGTCCATGCCATCGTAACGCATCCCCGTGAAGGTAATAACATTCTGGCAGCCAACTTCCTTAGCCAAGTCAATACCATCGGTGAGACCTTTGATAACCAAATCGTGATAGTCCGGATTGCAGGGACCCTTAGCAAATCCATGATTCCCGGAGACCAGCGACACCTCCAAGCCCATCTCCATAATCGCTGGGTAGTGTTCGGCTGAGATTCCCTCCATCGCCACTAATCCGATCTCCTTGCAATGGCCTGCCAGTGTCATCGCATCCATATGTTCCCGAAAACACCATCCCATGATCGACTGGCGAATGCGCCCATTAGTAACCAGCTTAGTGGCCGTCCGGTCAGTTTGGGTATGTGCCGTTAGTTTTGCTCCTGCTGCAGTTCCAGCCAGAATGCCTGTGGCTCCACGTGTAAGGAGTTCTCGTCGATTCAAAGGGCGACTATTCATAATTAAAAATTCTCTAGTGAACGAACGTGGAAAAGCGAGACTTTGCGAATCGTATGTCCTAGATCATGCCCCTTCGTTCCATTTCAAGCGTTAATTATCAGGCTGCGGCTTGTCTACGCAATCGAATGATCGGCAGGATCAAAACCACGAAGGCGATGATTATTCCCATAACGATGTATCCATATTCTATGGTTTTCTCACGTTCAGCGTCGACAAGACCCACGGGGGAGAGGAGAATGTAGGCTCCGATCATGACTAATGTAGCAGCGATGGAAATAGTTTTGAAATGCTTCCAGGGAGTGACGTCGACCCCTCCGGAACCGGCTTTTCGGAAATCGGGCTTCGTTTCTGGTTTAATGCATCCGATGAGCAATGCCAAAGAAATGAATACAAGGAAAAGTATGGTCATGTAGTGGAGATAGTGCATGTCCAGGGGGATGAAGAACATGAAGGCTCCATAGGCGGCTAGAAAGAGACCGAGGCAAAGATTGGCGGCGAAAGGCGGGGTCTTGCGAGAGAAGTAGCCGAGCAACAATACCATGAGTATCGGAGCCCCGAATAGGCTATCCACTTTAACCATGAAGGTAAATATACCTTCGGGGAAGTACATAATGAAGGGGGCGATGATCATTGTTATGACCGCCATCGCCACGCCAATCTTCTTGCTGCGTTGAATGATGGTATCGTCATCGAGATCCTTGCCGAAAAGGGGTTTGTAGATATCGAGGGCGAAGATAGTGACGCTGCTGTTGAGAACGGAATTGAAAGTACTGAGGACGGTCCCGAAAATAACGGCCGCGAAGAAGCCGACCATGAAGGTGGGCATTATATCGCTTATCAGTGCTGGGTAAACCCAATCGGGATTTTCGAAGTGGCCGGGCCCGTACAAATGTAGAGCGATGACTCCGGGCATGGCGATGTAAAAGATATTCAAGATCTTGAAGAAGGATGCGATCATGACCCCTTTTTGGCCTTCCTCTAGGCTCCGAGCACCCAAGGTTCGTTGAATGATGAACTGATTGGTGCTCCAGAAAAAGAGATTGTGGAGTAGCATGCCGGTGAAGAGGACTGAGAATGGAATCCCGTCCGTCACGTCGCCAATAGCATCGAGAATCTCCGTATTTTTGGTGAGGATGGTCTTGGCCCCGGCGATGAAATTCTGGTCGCCCACTTGATATACTCCTATGATGAAAACCAAGGCACCTCCGATAAGGAGGCCGATTCCGTTTAAAGTATCCGAAACGGCTACTCCTTTCAGTCCGCCGAAGAGGGCGTAGATACTGCCGATGATTCCCAAGCCCCAGACGACAATCCAGATAGAAATTTCGGGGGTGATGCCGAAGGCTTCCGGAACGCCAAAAAGCTGGTTGATGGCAATAGAGCCTCCGTAGAGCGCGACCGGCATTCCACTAAGAATGTAGGAAAAGAGGAACATGATAGCTACGATCCTTCGCGTGGTCGGACTGAAGCGGTTTTCCAGAAACTCGGGGATAGTGGTGAAGCCGCCTCTTAGGAACGTAGGTAGGAGATAGGCACAGAAATAGATGAGTACGGGGATAACTGTCGCAGTCCAAGCGATTGGCGAGAGGTTTCCTTTGTAGACATTGCCGGTCATGCCAGTGAAATTGGCAGCACTAAGATTTGTCAGCATCAGCGACCCGGCGATCACCCATCCGTTGAGGCTGTTGCCAGCCAGAAAGTATCCTTTAGAAGAGTGGAGATTGTCGCGTCGGGTGCGGATATAGGTTATCAATCCGACCAAACCGGTGAAGAAGAGAAAGGAAAGAAATGTGCCCATTTGGGAAAGGGAATAGTGAAGAGTGAATGTGGAATAGCGAAAGACGAGTGTAGCTTATACGGGGGAGAAATGAGACCTTGGGTAGGGAATTATAGCGTGCCAATGTTAAATTGCTATTGGGGAAGGGATTGAGCATTAGAAGCGCTCGAAACACATTCGGTCCTCTCCTGCTTCCAGAGTCTTATTAAGGTAGGGATGGCTGGCCCAGTCCTCCTTCAAGGAAAATTAGACGAAATTTGGTAGGGCTGTCCGCATGTAGCCAAAGAATGGAAAATTTGGCTGGTCCCGCAATTACGGGATTAGCCCGGGCATATACCCGGTTCTATAGGGATTTTAAAACTCCTCGCTACTTCTCGGGAAACAACTCTCTAATCGATTCTTCGTTCGCTTGGCAGATGCCGCGTTCGGTAATAAGGCCAGTAACTAATCGAGCTGGGGTGACATCGAAAGCGTAGTTGACGGTTGGAGACGATTCTGGTGAAAGCTGAACTCGCTTAACTTGGCCGTCGCAAAGTCCTTGAGCGAAAGTGACTTCTTCGCCGCCACGCTGTTCGATGGGGATATCGTGCACGCCATCCTGGATCTCCCAATCGAATGTCGACGAAGGAAGGGCTACGTAAAAGGGGACGTCATTGTCCTTAGCTGCCAAGGCTTTCAAGTAGGTACCGATCTTGTTGGCTACATCGCCGGTAACGGCAGTACGATCGGTTCCGGTTAAAACGAAATCGACTAATCCATGCTGCATCAAGTGACCACCAACGTTGTCGGTGATCAGTGTGTGTGGAACCCCGTGCTGGCCCAGCTCCCAGGCCGTAAGCCGAGCCCCTTGATTTCGTGGGCGGGTCTCGTCGACGTAAACGTGAACAGGTAGGCCTGCGTCGTGAGCCGCGTATATAGGAGCGGTGGCAGAGCCATTGTCGACGAACGCTAGCCAACCCGCGTTGCAGTGGGTCAGGATATTGATTGGTTCTCCTGGCTTTCTGTTAGCGATTTCTCGAATAATCTTTAGCCCATGCTCCCCGATCCGTCGGCAAAATTCGGCGTCTTCGTCGGCAATCTCCTGGGCCGTTGTTCTCGCGATGTCGATCTTGGCTTCTGTGGAGCTTGCCCCGCCGATTGCTTCTAGCTGCCGATCGAGAGCCCAGACGAGATTTACCGCCGTGGGGCGGGTAGCTTTCAGCGTTTCGTAGGCCGTTGCTAAAGCCTCTTGAAAGGAAGGTGCCTTGGAGGCTTCTAAGGCGGCCAAATACATTCCGTATCCCGCCGCTGCTCCGATCAAGCCAGCCCCGCGAACGTGCATCTCCTGAACGGCCTGAGCCATGGATTCGACCGATTGGATATCCTCTATGTTGAATTCGTGTGGCAGATTTCTCTGGTCGATGACCTGGACAGTTTTGGAATCATC
>Ga0310343_10001343_pt1 | contig 12508 bp, 7 predicted proteins | sample HC15DNA2025_MG_FD_203519 | JGI IMG/M metagenome (GOLD analysis project Ga0310343, IMG submission 203519) | Marine microbial communities from station ALOHA, North Pacific Subtropical Gyre - HC15-DNA-20-25_MG | ecosystem: Environmental > Aquatic > Marine > Oceanic | place: Pacific Ocean: North... | reverse complement strand
GTCGTCGTCGTCGTCGTCGTCTTGTTCACGTGACGATGATAATAATAACAAGAATAAATACAGGCTAGGGGAAGCGATAGATTTGTATCTCAAAGAGACGAAGATGAAAAAGTATCAAACGGACGAGGCTATTTTAACATCCAGACATCTCGCTCGGACATTACTTCCGAGGCGCATTGGAAGAGCATTGAGCAGCATCGGCAAAGAAGAGGACAATAATAATAATGATAATAATAATAACAACAACAACAACAACACGTATACGAAGCAACAAACGTTCATTCAAACGGCCTCTCGGATGTTTTACGAGCGGACACCTGTAGATGTGCGAGGCTCGAAAGACTTTCGCAATTTAAACTTGACCACTGATGATACTTCCATGCATTCCGCCACTCTCCGCTTCTCTCGATGCGCGTACGCACAACTCGCTCGAGCGAAATTCGACGCGCCAAGAAAATATCCGATGGATATGATTTCGAAAACGACCGACGTGGACTTACACAACGCGTTCGATATAGGTATGAAATTAGTTGTTGGGATGGAGATTGCGTTGGAAAGACTTTTGCATATAGATGAAGATGTAGTAGACGAGGAGGAGAAGACATCCGTGTTCAACGCGGAAGAAATCGCGGCGATTTTGACATTCAAAGATGCGTTGGAACGACAAGTTGAAGATGACGAAGATAGCGAATCAGAACTGCTCGAACCCGAGAGCGACCAGTGGATGCGTGACGGCATGCTCGATTTAGACAACGAGATTTTAGCCCGAGCGGCGGAGCGCGAATTGTACCCTCTCTCGGAAGACGAAGATGCATTCGACGATGAGGATCTCGAATATTACACCGATGAAAGAAAGGAGAAAGAAAAGGTGTTCAGCGAGGACGTGAAACGAGTCGGGGAAAAACTTGGAACGTTTATGAACGCGAAGGCGACGTATAAAGGCGCGGAAGAAGTGCACGCGAACAAAAGTTATTCCAAAAAGATTGAGCCGCCGCCGCCGCCGCCAGAATTAGACGCCGACGCGTTCGAACGCGATTTAATGAACGCTTTGATGGACGACCCGGAATCGGAACAATTTTTAGAGCAGTTCACGAAAGATTTAGCTTTCAACGACGAGGATTTGGGAGCATCATCATTGAATGCCGCGAAAAAAGTAGCCGACGACGTTCAAAACGAACTCGATTTACAAGCAGAAGATTTCGACGTCGCGTATGAAGCCGCATTACGAGAGCAACTCTTAGGATCGCACGTTGAAGAATCCGTAATACGAACGACAACTTCTGCTAATAAAGAAGAATCGAACGATGATGAAAATATGGAAAACGAAACGATTAAAGATGTTTTGAAATCTGCGGTGATGCAAAACGGCCAATCCGGACCGGCGAGCATCTTGCTAGGGACGTTAGAAGGTTCGAAGAAATAGCATTGCTAATAGGATAAATGTAGAGCTATCGGTAGGTACCACTACCTGTAGCAGTTAGTATTATACAACTTTCTAAGCGCGCTGTCGTTTTGCAGACCGCTTCAAACCTCCATCCACCTGCCTTTTCGCTTTCTCCCGCAACTTCTCCACGTTCGATTCGCCGATGACCATGTTCGTATCCTTACTCCCGTCCGTCAATGCGCTCTCGTCTTCGTCTGCGCGTTCAATCACGCACTTCCTCCCGTATAAGTGTGCGTTTCCTAACGCCTCCATCGCATCCGTCGCTTCTCTTTGCGTAGTGTATTCTATAAACGCAAAACCTCTGTGCGATCCATCGAATTTTTTCGGCACGCGAACGGATTTGAGAGTACCAAATGGATTGAACAATTTTTGTATATCGCGTTTGGACGCCTCGAACGCGACGTTTCTGAGAACAAGTTTGGTAGCTGATTTGCCTTTTGGTATTTTAGATTTCTTTTTCATGAGTGCATTGTCTTCGTCGACGGCTTCTTGCGGTTGAGACGAAGACATCTTTTGTTTCGAGAGCTCGGTCGATAAGACTTTACCATCTAATTTGCCAGCGCCGGTGGAAACTAATTTCGAGCAGATCAAGGCAGTTTCGTGCGATTCAAACTCAACGAAACCGAAACCTTTAGATAAGAATGTTTTACCATCTGCGTTTAATTTTCGGGCGATTTTAGCCGATAGAATTCTCCTATTCTTTCCTCCGGCGCGTTTGCAGAGACTTTCAAAGAATTGAAGAAAACTCTCGTCAGTGGTCGCAAAGTCGATGTTTTTCACGAAGAGGACTTTAGACTTTTCGTTGCCTTCGTACTCGTAGGTGACTTCGTTGTTCTTTGTTGTTGTTGTTGTTGTTGTTGTTGTATTTTTCTCTGGTACATCATCATCGTCGACGCTCTTTTTGGTTACGTTAAAAATGTCTTTCGGCGCCCATTCGACGTACAATGGAACGTGTTTGTACCTCTTATACGCTAACCCTTGAAATGCTCTTCTCGCTTCGTTACCCTCTAAAAATTCCGCAATAGCAATCGTTCTGGTCGATGGTAAAACTAATTGACTCAAGCTGCCAAATTTTTCGCACATCTCTCGTAAATCCGATTCTTCAGTTTCGTACGGTAAATTCTTAATCAAAATGGAATGTTGCGAACGCGCAATTTTAACATTTTTCCTCGATTCCGCGCCGGATTGCAGCGATTGGACGTTCACGCCATTGTCTCCGAGTTCTTTTTTCGTGTTTGCGATGACCTGGGCTTCACCTAACGCGACGCGAACCGCGACGTCTTCCGTTTCCGTGCTCAATAAATCGCTCTTGTCGATGCCATACATCGCAGCCACCGCGGAGAGGACGGTGTCTTGGCGCATGAAGAGCGCGTTCCAAGCTTTTTTATCCGCAGCGTCTGCTTTGCGCATTTGCTCTTTTTGTTTCTTATAGGAATTTTTGTTTGGGTTGTCGTCGTCATCTCCTTCGTTTAAAGTTATCCTCCCAACGCCGCCTAACGTATTCTTCTCCGCATTGGTCGGCGCTCGTTTAGCCGGTAAAATGTGCAAAATGCGACCTTGGAAAATGGCACCGTCCAACTCGTCGATGCATTTAACGCCGTCTTCCGGCAATGCGAACGTCGCATATGCCAATCCTTTGCTCTGTTTTGTCGATTTATCCACTAAAACGTGCACCGCGGTCAATTTACCGACTTGCGATTGTAAATAGTCGAAAATTTCCTCTTCCGTGCACGTGTACGGAAGGTTGCGAAGGAACACGCGACCGGTTTCTTTCAAGGACTCCATGTCCGAAGCTTGAACAACTTCGACTTCCTTTTTCTTATCGACTTCTTGCTCTTCTTCTTCTTCTTCTTCTTCTTCTTCTTCTTCTTCTTCGGTTTCTTCCTTGTCTTTCTTCTTCTTTGACTTCTTCTTCTTTGACTTCTTCTCCGCATCGCCGTCGTCGTCCGAAGGCGTATCTGAACCCGAGTCGTCCTTGTCGTCGTCCTCGTCGTCGTTCTTCGAGAGAACTTTCTTTTCTTCATCATCGCTATCATCGCTATCATCGCTACCGGTATCATCCGAATCGTCATCGTCATCATCTTCGTCCGAATCCGAATCCGAATCCGAATCACTATAGTTTCCTTTCTTCGACTTCAGATACTCCATGTCTGAAACCGTATCGTCTTTCTTAATGTCGTCTGAATCAGACTCTATATCTTCTGATGATGATGACAACGACGAAGAATCATTATCGCTACTAGTACTATTATCGTTTTCTAAATCTTGATATTCGTCGTCATCGGAATCCTCGTTCACGTTCCCGCCTTCGTCATCTTCGATAATCTTCTCCTTCCCGTCGATCCCATCGCCGTCGGTTATTTTCGTTTGCGCGAGACCTGACGCGTATTCATCTTCGTGCACTAACCCGTCCGACCAAAACTTCGCCGCAAACTTAGACTTTGGTAACATCAACGCCATGTATTCTCTAAATTTCGGATCCTCTTTTAATTTTTCCTCCAACATTTTCTCCTCCGGCGACATAAACTTTTCCTTTTTAGCTCTCAACGCAGCTTTTTCCATCTTAATTTTCTCCCGAACGCCGATAAATCTATTCGTCGGATCCTCCTCTTTTTCATCACCGCCTTTATCCTTTTTACTCCTCTTCTCCTCCTCCCTCTTCAATCGTTCGTTCGCGCTCGTCCCATCCGAGTACTTTGACCACGCTCGTTCGCCTAAACTCGCTCTCTCCTTCCGACTCACCGCGAAGGAGACATCGATTCGGCTGGTGTCAATAAACGTATTGTGAAAATACTTTTGTGCTTTTATGGCCATCGTTTCGGTCTTATATCCTATAAATCCGAGACATCTCGACGCCGATGCCGATCGTGAATGCGTATTCACCCGAGCGTCCGCGTCGTGGGTCTTTTTAATCACGCAATCGGTCACTTCTCCAAGAGGCGCGAAATGCTCTCTGAAACGAGCTTCCGTGTAATGTTTGGGGAGGTTTTTTATGCACAGACGCGACGACGTCCGCGTCGAAACCCCTCCTCCCGCATTCTCCTCGCGTTCCCCGTTATTCATCGCGGCCGTTTTGTCGTCGTCTGCACTTTTCGACTCTCTCTTTATCTCTCTCTCTCTCTCCTTTTCCGGGAGAAGAAAATCCGCCGTCAAAAACGAAATGGGCACGGGAATAGAACACACCGCTTTCTCTCTCTTAAAATCCAACAAAGCTCTTTTGCGAACGAAAAAAAACCACTCCCACCACCATGCGTTTGTTTGGGTCTCTCTCTCTCTCTCTCTCTCTCGGTGCGTGCGCGCGTGTGCGGTCTTCTCCGAGAGTAAACACGAATAAAGCGCGTACAATCCGCCTTCGAATTTCCAAAGTCCAAAATCAAACCCTAAATATTCATTGAGTACAAACCCTAAACAAAACTTGTCTTTGGGAGGGAGCCCCAAAAATGTCTTTCCCCAGAAAAAACGGGAGAAGAAGAGAAAGAAAAAGAGGTACGCGAAAGGTCTCCTCGACCTCCCGGCTTCGATTCGCGCGGCGAACGACTCCGCGCGTTCGAACCACCCCGATGAGTATCTCGTCTCGGGTCGTCGTCGTCTTTTTTTTACCTTGGGCGTTCAAAGCGCAATTTCGCGATTTTTTGGCCTCCGGATGTGTCTCAAACTGGGCAAAATCCGCTCGCGCGGGGCAACACTGGACGGGTGCGCGCGAGGGAACGGATGCGAAAGGCATCGAATTTGATCGATTGGGTGATGCCGAATGCAGTCGCGTGGGTTCGCGCGCGCGCGATTGGTCGCGAGTGCGTCGTTGCGCGTCGATGTCGCAGGAGATTTGGTCCATTTTTAGGACCTATTTTCAAGGGGCCAAAGAAGGGGGAGGGGGGGGCTTCTGTACTCCCGAATCTCTTTGTCCGAGGCGGCGGCGGGGTCTGTCTTTTGGCGCGAACCAATGTCGTTGGCGCGGCGCGCTGCTTTACGTCGCGTTGTGTACTCACCTCTGCGCTTTCTTCTCTTTCTTTTTCTTTCCTGCAACAACAACAACAACAACACAGAACCTTTCTTTGACTTGTGTAAAATACTACAAGATGAGACTCGTAAAAACGGAACGAAAGCTCAACATTCCGGATGGCGTCACGGTGAAGATGAACGGTCGATACGTCTCCGTCACTGGTCCGAGAGGCGAACTCCACCGAGATTTCAACCACATCGCGAAGATTGATTTACACCACGACAAGGAAAACAACACGATTGTCGCGGCGATGTACTTTCCGACCACTAAAATCACCTCGGCGTTGCGAACGACGTGCTCGCACATCAGCAATATGTTCGACGGCGTTTTGTATGGATACGAGTACAAGATGAGAGCGGTGTACGCGCACTTTCCGATTAACATCAATATCGACGAGAAGAAAGGTGACATGGTGGAAATCCGTAACTTTTTGGGCGAAAAGAGACCGAGAAAATGTAAAATGTTGCCGGGCGTAAAGGCGGAACGATCGAGCGACGTGAAGGATCAAATCGTGTTGACCGGGAACGACATCGACAACGTTTCCAAGAGCTGCGCGTTGATCCACGATTCGTGCTTGGTGAAGAAAAAGGACATTCGTAAGTTTTTAGATGGCATGTACGTCTCCGAGAAGAGAGTTATGAAGCCGGAGGATGAATAAAAGAGTAGAGTATATTTCGAGCGACGTGCGCGAAAGAGAAGAGCGTTACGTCGCGTTTTCATCGAATACATTTTTTAGAGGGTGATTTTTTCTAGCTTAGCAACAACAATACGAACGAACGAACGAACAACTTTACGGTTGTGTACTACATTCATCATCATATATATATATATATATATTACATACCTGTCACACACGCAACGCATCGACATGCTTCGATAAAAAATCGCCTCCTCGGTTTGTCCAAGCCTCGTTGGTCCAAACCGCAAAGGAAAAAAAGAAGAAAAAATGTGAACACTTTTTCCTCCTCTTCTTCTTCTTCCATCAACGCGACGACAGAAAAGCGAACGACGGAAAACGAATTCGATGGAGAAGCGTGGTCTTGCTCGGGTCGCTCGTTCGATCTGTTTTGCCGTCGTCGTTTTCGTTTCGTCTTTCTCGCCGACGCCTTTCTCTCTGGCAAAAAAGAACGATTTCGTCGAAACGCTCGAGATGCTCAAAAATACGCCGTCGTCCCGAACGACGTGTTTACCCTCGGACGCGTTCGTCCGCGTCTCGGGCGATCAGTTTACGCTCGCGAACAGACCGTTCACGTTCGCGGGATGGAATCAGTGGGAAGTGGTGGAGGCGTCGTCGAATGCGCCACCGCCGTACAGATGGACTCCTAAGCTCGGGATTGAACACGTGGTAACACAGCTCGATCGAGCGGTGTCGTCGGGCTTGAAAGTGGTCAGGATTTGGGTGCATCCGATCACCGAAGGCTACGCGTTGAGGCCAACAAAGACAACGTGGAACGAGAAGGCGTTGAGAGGATTGGATTTCTTTTTGAGCGAGTGCGAGAAACGAGAGATTAAAGTGGTTTTAGTGCTCGCGGATAATTGGTACGCGACTGGCGGGATCAAAGAGTATTGCGCGTGGTCGAAAACGTGTCGAGATCAGAGCGAGTTTTTTACGGACCAGGAGGCACAGGAGTATTACAAGGAAACAATTAATTACTTGACGTACAGAACGAATTCAATCACGAAGAGGCGATATCGAGACGATCCGACGATTATGGCGTGGAACTTAGCCAACGAAGCGAGAGCGAAAAGGAAGCCGAAAGAAGACATGGGACGATGGATCGAATCGTCGTGCAAGTATCTGAAGCAAAAAGCGCCGAACCATTTGGTATCGGTCGGGTACGAAGGATTTTTGGACGATTCGAGACGAAGCGATGCGGATTTCATGAACCCGGGCAAAGGTGGCGGCCGTTGGGCTGGGAGAGAAGGTCAAGACTTTTTGTCGCAAGTCGTCGAGTCTTCGTGCGTGGATTACGCGGCGATACACGTTTGGCCGGACGCTTGGGACGTGGAAACGCCAGAGTTCCAAAAGCAATTCATTTTGAACCGAGCAAAACTCGTGAACGGGAAGAAACCATTCGTGTTGGAAGAGTTTGGCATTATCGTCGGGAAGTCTCCGGAAGAGAGAAAACGGGACATGAAGAAACGAGACTTATACTTCAAGAACGCGTTCGAAACGACCGAGAAACTGGCCAAGGAGAAGAAAATCAGCGGTTCGATGTTTTGGCACTTTTACGATGAAGGCGTCGGTCCCGGTCGGTTTGGCGTTCGAACGAGCGACGTTTCCACGTGGAAGTTGATCGAAAACCACGCCAAGTTTATGGCTGCGTTGAGCGGATTGCAAACGAGTTGTCCCGTCCTCGACGACGAACAGCGAGTCGTCTCCGCATCCTCTATAATAATATAAACTACTACTACTACTACCAACTACTAGGTATGGTACCATGGTGGTACTTTTAGAGGTGGTGGTACCTACAACATTTTTTTAACTCTACTCGTACGTCTACTCTTTCTATTTCCTACGACCTATTTCCTAAACCCGACCTTCTCCCCGCTGTTCGAAACGAAACACATCCACGCGCTATTCTCTCTCCCGTTCTCCTCGCCACCTACCTTCTCCCCGTGGTGCTTATTTTCCTCCGCTTCCCATACGAACCGAATCTCTTCTTCTTCGAACGCCTCTCTCACGCAATCTTCGTCCATCTCGCACTCTTTCATCGAATACGCCGTCACCACGACGGGCATTTTCGGATACCTTTCGACCGCGCGTCTCAAGCTCTCCGTCCACGAGTCGTACCCCCACACGCCGGCATTGAACGCGAACGCGATATCGTATTCACATGCGTCATCGTGTTGTTGTTGTTGTTGTTGTTGTTGTTCGTCTCTTCCTTCTCTCTCTCTCTCTTTCTTTGTTGTAAGACCTCTTTCTTTCTCGTGAAACAAACGCCGCTCGCGTTCCGCCACGCGCACTTCTTTGGCACTCCTACCACTCGACGACGACGACCACACAACCGCATCATCATCTTTTGGTACGTTCGGGCCGACTAGGCTCACGTCCATCGGTATTTCTTCCCCGCACGCTTTGAATATCTTCTCCGTCTCGTCGTCCGTCGCGCCTTCGTTCCTATCGGCGCCGAGCACGAGCACGCGCAACCGTCGTCGTTTTCTTTGCATTTCGTCGTTTTCTTCGAGTCGCCGAACGGCCGCGAGGACGGTTCTCGCGCGCGACGCGAGGTCGATGATGATTTTTGTGTTGTTGTTCTCGTCTTCTTTTTCCACGTCGTCGTCGTCGTTCTTCTTCTTCTTCGCGTCCGTTGCCCCCGACATAGTCCTCATCGCATTACTCTACAGTCATGAGACAGGAGAGACATATCCAATTAATTGGTCATATATAGACGCGCGCGTTTCCCCTGTCTGCGCTTTCGACGACGCGCGCGCCTTCTCTCTCTTCTTTAAACGCCTTTTGCGCAAAAGCAAAAGCAAAAGCGTCAAAGTTCTCGAAGCGCGCTTTTACGAGAGACTTATATAGTATTATCACGCGTGTTTGTCGTCAAAGAAAACGGTGGTGAAGTGGTGTTCGCATCTCTTCTTTGTGGGACACATCTCGACCCCATCGCGAAGAGAGAAGAGAGATAAAATACGCGAACGAAGAAGACCACGACCACCTATACCCCGCCAAAGGAAGGACTTTGCGACCGCGCGTCTCGCGCTTTTCCGCGAAAAACGGGCGCGGGCAATACTACTCACGACGACGATGATGATGATGCGTCCTTTTCTTCGAAAAACAACAACCGCGTTGTCGTCGTCTCTCCGTTTGGAAGAAGGACATCTTATTAGAGTACGCCTCAAAGTCGTGAGCCCGCTTGTCTTCGCTCTCGAATTGGAAGCGAAAAGAGAAGACATTAGAGATAAAAAATTGGAATTTCATTGAACGCATAGAGTATATATATCGACAGAATATATACACCTCTTTCATACGCGCACAAACACACATCGCGCTGTACATACTACTACCCCCGAAGAGAGAGAGAGAGAGAGAGAGAGAGAGCGAAGACACGCGCACACACACGCGCACACCCTTTGAGACAGACAGACCAAACACCGCCATCATCATCATCAAAGTCATCCGTCATGCAGGGCGATACTCCTCACGTCGTCAATCCCAATGGAGGGGAAAAGCAGGCGGAAATCTACACGCACGACGCGCCGTGGCTGATTTACGCGTGCAACTGGTCGGTGCGTTGTTTGTTGTTGTTTACTTTTTTATATTACGTGTGTGTCGTTTTCAAAGTCGCTAAAGTCGTTTTATTATTGGGTGGTGTTTTCTTTGAGTTCTTCTTACAACGCGCGCATCGAGAATCGGATGCGATCCGAAAGAGAATGGATATAATGTGATGCCATCTTCATGTTTCCGAGAAAAAAGACGACTTTTTTGACGCTGACAAAACACCACTCTCTCGCTCTCGCTCTCTCGTTATTATTATTATCGTTGCCTTCTTCTCTTTTGTGTTCGATGACGACGACAACACCATAATAGGTTCGGAGCGATAAAAAATTGCGCCTCGGGATTGGATCGTTCTTGGAGGAGTACCTGAACAAAGTGGAAATCGTGACGCTGGACGAAGACACCGGGCGGTTCGTGAGCGATCCTCAACTTCGGTTCGACCACCCGTACCCGTGCACGAAACTGATGTTCGCACCGGATAAAGAGTGTCAACACGAAGATTTAATGGCCACGACGGGGGATTTCTTGAGGATTTGGAAGATTGACGACGACGCAGACGGGAGCGCGGCGGAAAAGGCGAAGGAGAAGGAAGAAGAGAACGAAATCGAAAACGAAAACGCGAACATGAACAACAACAACAACAACAACAACAACAACAACAACAACAGTGGAAGTAGCAAAGATAGAAAAAGCGTGAGGAAGGGTGGTGGTAATAATAATGGTGGGAGAGATACGAATACGGAGAAACCTTCCACGTCTGGACGAAAAGAAAAGCAGCAACAAAACGGATCGAACGGCGCGGACGGCAAAATAGAACTGAGAGCTTTGTTAGCAAACAACAAAAATTCGGAGTTTTGCGCTCCGTTAACCTCATTCGATTGGAACGAAACCAACGTCAACAGAATCGGCACGTCCTCCATCGACACCACGTGTACGGTTTGGGATATCGAAAGAGAGTGCGTGGACACGCAACTCATCGCGCACGACAAAGAAGTACACGACATCGCCTGGGGAGGTCCAGACGTCTTCGCGTCCGCCTCCGCCGATGGTTCAGTGAGAGTCTTCGATTTACGAGACAAAGACCACTCGACGATCATCTACGAAAACCCAGAAACCGGAGTGCCTTTACTCCGTTTAGGCTGGAATAAACAAGACCCGCGATACATGGCCACGTTCGGCATGGAGTCGAAAACGGTCGCCATCATCGACATTCGATTCCCGACTTTACCAGTCGCCGAGCTGAAACGTCACGCGAGTTCTGTCAACACTTTAGCATGGGCCCCGCATTCGTCGTGCCACATATGCTCGGCCGGAGACGACGCGCAAGCGCTGATTTGGGATTTAAGCGCTATCAATCAACTTTCCGAAGGCGGTTTAGATCCGGTGTTGGCGTACGAAGCCGGGGCGGAGATTAACCAGTTGCAATGGTCAGCGACGCAACCGGATTGGATCGCCATCGCATTTAGTCAAAGCTTGCAAATTCTCAGAGTGTAATTGTTTGTCTGTCGCCTTATTATTATTCTTATTATTATTATTATTACACGTGGTGGTATTATTACACGTAGTATTAGTATCGGCGCGTCGTCCGCAACCCCCTTTTGCTTTAAAGGGAAACGAAGGAGGAGAAAGAAAGAAGCCTTTAGTAGAAGGCGTCCGTCGTGTTGAGAAAAGAGCGAAGAAAGAAAAGTGTTTATAATAGTGGTGTCTTTTTTTGTGAGAGCCCCACCGTGAGATTTGAGCGAGAAAAAGTGTGTAGTAGAGTTGTAAACAGTAATATCTTTTGAGACCCGAGTTGTTCGTTAGAGCACCACCGCGCTCTCTACGAAACAACACAGTCGTCGTCATGTCGTCGTCTTCACCACCACAAAAAAAAACGCACCACACGTACCGGTGCACGCGCTGCTGCGTCGCCTCGACCAAAACGCTCGCCGAGAGGATGGTCGATGCGGCGTGTTTTAGCGCGGTGTACGCGCAAAGTGGCATCAAATCCGTGCTCAAAACGCCGTCGGATGTGCTTCCCGTGCACGCGAAAGCGCTTATCGACGAGCTGAAAAGGATCGATGATGTGAGGTACCCGGCGACGTTAGACGCTCTGGAGAGACGGATAGAAGAATTTAAGAACCACAATCGATCGTTCTTGACGGATTTAGGATCGAGAAAACACGTCGAAGATGCCGTCGAAGCGCTGAAAACGAGAACACTTACACAAAGGAACGCGATGAAAGTGTTCGACGAAGGGTCGATATTCGTCGCGGACGACGAGGAAAGGTCGAGAGAAGAGACGAGTAAAGAGATATTGCGACTGTACGACAAAAACGGGGTGGCGAGTTGCCTCTTCGCGTGCGAAAGTGACGACGCGGAGGAATTGAAGAGGATGATTCAACGGCACGACGACGACGCGTGCGAGTTCGTCGAAGACCGATGCGAAAGGTGCGAAGAACGGTTCAGTCGCAAGTTTAGGAAAAGACACGAGAAAAAGTGTCCTCTGTACGAATGCGAGTGTCCGTTAAAATGTGGCACCGTATTGAAAAGGAACCAAATGGATTTGCACGTCGCCACTCGGTGCGAAAATCGGGCGATTGAGTGTCCGTACGAAAAATTTGGGTGCTGTTCGCCCGCGGAACCAATCACGGAGAAAACGTTCGACGCGCACGCGAGAGAGAATTGCGCGAACCATCTGTTCACGGTGACCTCAAAAGTCCTCCCGAAATTAAGCGTTCTAGAGCACGAACACGTTCGGATAGAAAAACAACTCCACGAACACCTGCAAGCGAACAATCGCAACCACGAAAAGTTAAAACGGTTCTCCGAGGACGAATTGAAGTGGACGAAAACGAATTTC